>JQIA01000016.1_pt1 | contig 76457 bp, 67 predicted proteins | sample 811431 | NCBI WGS metagenome assembly JQIA01 (sample SAMN02998118, study PRJNA258478) | marine sediment metagenome | biome: marine; feature: seafloor; material: sediment; isolation source: oil-polluted sediment collected from 3 locations (0.5 km, 0.7 km and 0.9 km)... | place: USA: Gulf of Mexico ...
TTTTTAAACATTTAGGTTTGACATTGTTAAAATTATCTGATAGCTCATGTTTAATCCCAAGGAAACATATCAGCAGAGTACTGGATGTTTTTTTCTGTGAAAAATTCGTTTAGCAAGGCGCTAAGAATATTTTTACTTTGGTCTGACGATCAGTCCAAATTGCCTGCTGATACAAATATTTATTTTTTAAGGAGTTAACTTATGAATGATTTTTTACAATCAATCAGGAATGGTAATCATTCCAAAGACAACCGCCCACGTTATAATCAGCAGAAACCCCGTAGATCTTATGATAATGGCAACGGCAACGGCAACTACAATAACAACCGAAACAATGGTAACGATAGAAAATTTCGTAACCGCAATGAGTCACAACCAGTAAGCGAAGAGATATATAAAGGTATCAAAGATGCCCTTGAATCAATCGCAAAGAATCAGACAGAGGGACTTGAAGTAGCTAAAAGGCGTGCAACTGCAGAAGAAAGAAAAGCTACTGCATTTGAGTTTATCGCATCTAAATTTGGCAATTTCTCAGCCGATCAGACAAATGACATTGAAGCTGTTGAAACAATGATTAAGTCAGAAATCGTAAATGAAACGCCTGTTGTTACACCTGATGTTACACCTGATGTTGTGCCTGTTATTGAAGAGACAGTTGAAGCTTCCGGCCTTAAATCTTATGAAATAATTAAAAACTCAGATAAGGATATGAACAAAGACGAAATCCTTGCTATGATTTTAAGTATGCGTAACGATGGATCAACATATAATGAAATTGCAAGCCACCTGGCCTCTTTAGAATTACCAACATTCTCAGGCCGAGGTAAATGGCATGCGCAAACAATTCACAGACTTTGCCAGAATTTCTAACAAATAATCGCTAACTGTTTGCTGTTGGTTTAACTGAAGCAACACTTTCATAAGTGACAACAAACGTAAGAAATCAAACTTCGAAATAATTTTTTGTCCGATTAAGGCAAAAAATTATTTCGCCAGGTTTGATGGCGTTCCAATACCTATGTATCGGCTTTAAAATTAATCAATATGATTTGCGATTGGTGCTGATCGCAAATTCAGTCGGTATGTTTTTTCTGCAATAGTTCCAAAAATATTTTACATACTGCTTAATCCAGATTACTGATATACTCATCCCATTCAATAGGAAGAAGCTGCTTCTTGTTGGTATTACAGTTTTTACAGGCAGGTACGACATTACCTTTTGTGCTTTTACCACCCCTTGCAAGCGGCACAACATGATCCATTGTCAACTCTGTCGGTTTAATCAAGCCATTACAATAATGACAAACACCTTTATCACATCGCCGTTTCCACCACTGAGATTTACGAAGTTCACGTGCTTTTGACTTTTCTCTCTTTATATCTTTTTCATCTGCAGAAATATAAAATTCCATTATACACCAAAATTACGAATCGCTTTCGTATCCCGGCTCCAGTTTTTCTGAACCCTTACGAAAAGCTTTAAAAAGACCTTAGTGCCTAACATTCGTTCAATCTCTTTTCTGGAATCTTCACCAATCTGCTTGAGCTTGGCACCGTTTTTACCGATCACAATCCCCTTTTGCGAATCACGTTCAACATTAATTGAGGCATAAATTTTCGCAAGGCCCTTTTTCGTGGTGAATTGATCTATTGTTACTGCGACAGAATAAGGTATTTCCTGACCCGTAAGCCTAAAAACCTTTTCCCTAACCATCTCAGCGACAAAAAATCTTTCAGGAAGATCGGTAAGGACATCCTCAGGAAACAATGGTGGCCCGGCAGGTAAGTGACATTTAATTTCCTTGACAAGTGTTTCAACCTGATCGCCATGTTTTGCTGAAACAGGAACAATACTTTTGAACTCATATGCCTTTGACCAGTTATCAATACATGCAAGTAACTCGGGGTTTTTCACCTTGTCCGTTTTATTAAGCGCAAGAATAACCGGAAGTCTCTGGTTTTTCAATTTTTCAACAAGATATTTTTCCGACGAGATATCAGGGCTTGAAACGTCTATCATAAGAAGCACAACATCAACATCGCCGATTGCTGCCAAAGCTGTCTCAACAAGCCTCGCATTCAGTGTCGCAGTTGTCTTGTGAACCCCGGGGGTGTCAAGAAATATCATCTGCGAGTCAGGTTCATTTACGACCCCAAGAATCCTGTTTCGCGTTGTTTGCGGTTTTTTTGATGTAATTGAAATTTTTGTTCCAAGGAGCCGGTTCAACAGAGTCGATTTTCCTGCATTAGGAGCTCCGGCAATTGCTACATATCCTGATCTGAATTTATTCGTCATCTTTGTTTAAAAGTTCCTCAATTTTTGTCCAGAGTTTATCTTTACCCAATCTCGATTTTGATGAGAACGGGATAAAAAAATCCGGAGACATTTCCAAAGCTTTTGCAACCTTGTTATGATGTGTTTTTTGTTTCTGTTTTGAAAACTTATCAGCCTTGGTTAATACAAGTATCACTGGTATTGAGAAGTGCTTGAACCAGTTGACAAGATCGACTTCATCTTTTCCGGGAGTCCTTCTGATATCCATCAAAAAGACAACACCTTTCAGCGTTTTTCTGGTCGATAGAAACGTTTCAATCATCGCCCCCCATTCCCTAACGACCTTTTTGGGAACCTTTGCATAACCATAGCCCGGAAGATCAACGAGCGTAAACGCATCATTAATATTGAAAAAATTAATCAACTGGGTTCGCCCCGGCGTCGAACTTGTCTTCACAAGCTTTTTCCGGTTCACAAGGGTATTTATCAACGACGATTTACCAACATTGGATCGTCCGGCAAATGCGATTTCCGGTAAAACCGTCTCAGGATAGTGAGTCGGTTTCACAGCACTTTTTATAAATTCAGCAGTTTTAACATGCATGGTTTTTAAATAACTTTATTAAGAGGATACTCAATAATACCAGTAGCCCCTTCCTTCATGAGTTTAGGAATCAAATCTCTAACGGTATCCGAATCAACGACAGTCTCTACGGCCACCCAGTCAGATTTATAAAGATGCGCAACAGTCGGTGCCTGAAGACTCGGCAAAAGGCCAACAACCTTATCAATACCGGATTCAGGAACATTCATTTTAAGCCCGACAAGCTGACCGGCAATAAGAGCCCCTTTTAAAAGAAGCGCCATCTGCTCAATTTTATCACGCTTAATCGGATCTTCCCAGACTTTTTTATTTGCAATCAGCTGTGTATTTGTCTGCATAAGCTCATGGATAATTCTAAGGCCATGTGCTTTGATAGTACTTTCAGTCTCTGTAATCTCAACAATTGCATCAGCCAGGCCCGAAACAACTTTAGCCTCTGTCGCACCCCATGAGAATTTAACTTTCACATCAATGCCACGTTCCTGTAAGTATCTCTTGGTATACCCTACAAGTTCAGTGGAAATCGTCTTGCCCTGTAAATCTTCAAGTGTCTTAACAGGCGAGTCGTAGGCAACTGCTATGACCCATCTGGCTGGTTTTGCACTAACCTTAGAATAAACAAGATCAGTCACAACATGAACATCAGATCCATATTCAGCAATCCAGTCTTTTCCGGTCAGCCCGACATCCAGAGTACCGTTTTCAACATTTATAGCCATTTCCTGAGCTCTGCAAAGGGCACAGGTTATAGAAGCATCGTTAATCTCCGGAAAATAGCTGCGTCCACTCACACTTACGTTCCAACCTGCTTTCTTAAAAAGAGCAAGCGTTGCATCCTGCAGACTTCCCTTGGGCAAGCCTAATTTTAGTAAATCACTCATTTTTTATACACCTCATTCGGATCAAATAAAGGTTCTCCGATAACTTTCGGTTCACCATCTTCTATCTGCGTAAAAAAGCAGCTTTTATACCCAAGGTGACATGCCGCGTCACCAATCTGTTCCACTTTAAGAAGGACTGTATCATTATCACAATCAACACGAACTTCTTTTACAATCTGTACATTACCTGAAGACTCGCCTTTAACCCACAGCTTCCCCCGGGAACGGCTGAAATAGGTGGCTTTTCCTGTTTCCAGTGTAGCATTCCATGCCTCTTCATTCATAAATGCGACCATTAACACCTCAAGGGTCTTATAATCCTGAACGATGGCTGGTAGCAGACCGTCAAATTTTGTAAAATCAAGCTTTATCATCAAATGCCTCGCAATCTTTATTATACATCAAAAACATGTTAACCGCTTTAAGTAATCATTTCAGCCATTAAAGTCAATTTCTTTTTCCATATTTATGAACAGACTTGTTTTAATACTTAATAATTGATACGTTACACCGATTTATTATTATTGATAAGCTGACAACCTGATTTACATGTAAGTTCGACGGTTGGTCAGTCCGGATACTACGCTAATATTAGGGCTATACGATATATGTCAGAACAGATTCAGGATATTGAACAGTTTGAAGAAACAGAGCAACCGAAAAAAAGAGGTTTCATTTTTCGGTTTTTTAAATTTTTACTTATACTCACTATCTTCGGCATGATAAGCGGTACCGCTTTTCTAACGGGTATTTATTTCTATTTCAGTGCGGATCTCCCCAAAATTACAACCCTGAAAGAATACAGGCCGCCAACAATAACATGTGTCTATTCGGACGACGGCAGAAAAATTGGTGAATTTTATAAGGAGAGACGGATCGTCATTCCCCTTGAAGAGATCCCCGCCACCCTGATTCAGGCATTTATCGCAACTGAAGACTCACGTTTCTATCAACACAAGGGCGTCGACCTGTACAGCATAGTAAGAGCTTTTACCAGAAACATTGAAGCAGGTACAATTGTTCAGGGCGGTAGTACCATAACCCAGCAGGTCACCAAATCATTCTTCCTTTCCCCTGAAAAAAAATACAGCCGAAAAATAAAAGAAGCGATACTGGCCTATCGACTCGATAAATTGTTTACAAAAGAAAAAATTCTATTCCTTTACCTGAACCAGATATACCTTGGACATGGTGCCTATGGCGTTGAAGCTGCAGCGCAGAATTATTTTGGTAAATCCGCCAACGAGCTCTCCCTTGCAGAATGTGCAACAATTGCAGGACTTCCACAGGCACCCAGCAGGTATTCACCGTTTCGGTTTCCTGAAAGAGCGAAACAACGTCAGATCTATGTACTTAACAGAATGGTGAAGGAAAACTACATTACCGCCACAGAATCGACTGATGCGATGAACGTAATCCTTGATATTCAACCAAGGCGAAACTGGTATGCAGAAAAAGTACCCTGCTACACTGAACATATTAGGCGATATGTTGAAAATAAATACGGTAAAGAACTGCTTTATAATAATGGCTTAAAAATCTATACCGCTGTTAATATAGAAATGCAGAAACATGCACGGAAAGAAGTTGCAGATGGGCTTGGTGAGCTCGATAAAAGACAAGGCTACAGAGGGCCGCTTGAACATCTTAGCCCTGAAGGGATTGAGCCTTTTTCAAAAAAACTTCAGGAAAAGCTTGATGACTCACCCATTGAAAAAGATCAGCTTATACAAGGTGTCGTCATTAAAATTGACAACAAACTGAAAGAAGCAACAATACGCATGGGTAACTCTCACGGTATCCTGCATGTTGCAGACATGAAATGGGCAAGAAAGCCTGATATCGATCAGGGGTACTGGGAAGTTACGATAGTGCGCCCCGGAGAAGTTTTAAAAACAGGCGATGTTATCCTTGTAAAAGTAAAAGGGATTAAAGAAGACAAGCCGGCAGAAGAAAAAGAGATCGCAGAACTGATCAAAAACGATTCTGAAAAAGAAATTATATGGGAACTTGCTTTGGAACAGCAACCGTTTTCACAGGCAGCACTTCTTTGCATCGAAGCTGAAACCGGTCATGTAAAGGTAATGATTGGCGGTCGTGATTTTATGAACAGCCAGTTTAATCGTGCAACTCAGTCAAGAAGACAGCCGGGATCTGCGTTTAAACCGGTTATCTATGCAGCCGGCCTTGATCAGGGTTTTACACCGGCTTCTGTTATTATTGATTCTCCGGTAATATACCTTGATGAAGAACGTGATTTCACATGGAAACCAAATAATTACGAAAGAAAGTTTCACGGGCCTACCCTCTACCGGAAAGCCCTTACGCTTTCAATGAATATTGTCACCATCAAAATAATGCAAAAAATTGGCGTTGATTACGTGCTTGATTACTCTAAAAAGCTGGGGATTCACTCGCCATTATCAAGAGATCTTTCTGTTTCATTAGGCTCTTCCGGGGTATCACTGCTTGAGCTCGTCTCTGCCTACTCTGTATTTCCAAACCTTGGGTATCTGGTCCAGCCGACATTTATAACACGTATTGAAGACAGAGACGGAAATATACTTGAAGAATCTGTACCAATAAAGAACCAGGTAATCGAAATGAGTACGGCATACATCATGACAAGCATGCTGGAAAGTGTTGTAAAAAACGGTACCGGACGTAGAGTCAGAAAACTGAACAGACCGGCTGCAGGTAAAACGGGCACCACTAATAATCTGAATGATGCTTGGTTTGTTGGCTATACACCGGGTTATATTACCGGAGTCTGGGTAGGCAATGATTCTAAATCGCCACTTGGTAAAGGCGAGACCGGTTCCCGTTCTGCCAGTCCTATATGGCTCGGTTATATGCAGAAAGCCCTTGAAAATAAACCTGTAAGAGTATTTCAAATTCCTGAAGGTGTTGTCTTCTCAAAAATTGATGCAAAAACGGGTCTACTGCCGATACCTGAGTCGAAAAAGATAATTTTTGAATGTTTTAAAGAAGGCACTGAACCTGTAGACTATACACCCAAAACCGAAAACGTTAAAAATTCAGACGGCTTTTTCAAAGAAGAATTGTAAGGTTTTAACAAAAGACAAGCAATTTTTAACCCTTTGATAAATAGACATCTGTTGTTTTTTTTATTTCATCAGGCAATATATTCAACAGGTGCTGATATTTCCGGATGTGGTTTTCCATATGACGCAATAACGGTTTGGGTAAATCAGGCTGTACCTCAGGCTGAATAGCATACCCCATTCGTGCAACAATAAACTCTGCCAGCTGTATAATACTGCTTATATCTGATGTTTTGACATTATTTTGAGTCAAATGATGATCGCGTATACCAAACTGAACCACAGCAGGCAGCTTCCAGCTCCTTGCTAACCAGAACCCCGTTTCACAATGATTTACACCAATGTGTGTTTTTTCATGATCAGTAAAAAGACTATCAGAATTGTCATAAGCCAGTAACATGGTATTAAACTTTTCAGGCAGACACTGGTGTTCAACAACCATACCAATATCATGCAAAAGACCGCATAAAAAAGAGTCTTCACCCTTTATTCCATAAATATCCTCTGCAATTTTCCGGGCACAAACAGCCGTTGCCACACTATGAAGCCATAATTTTTTTCTGGAAAACTGTTCGGACTCATTCCCATCGCTGAAAATATCCCTTAATGCTTCTACGACAACCATGTTACGGAGATTATCTATACCCGCAAATGAGATTGCGTCTGAAATTGTTTCTACCTTTTCCGGCAACGAAAAAAACGCACTGTTTACAAGTCTGAAAAGCCTCATAACAAGTGCCGGATCATATTTTATTACCTCTTCATAATCCGCAATGCTGAATTTTTTAATTGAAAGCATTTTTGTCAGCCGAATTGCGACGTGAGGCAGGGTTTTAATAGAATTAAATTTTTCAGTAAGTTTTTCAAGAATAAGCATAACTGCCTTTTCAAAATAATTAAAACCGACCACACACTTATAATCATACACTCAGTATGACAACGAATATCCATTATTTTGTATATTATATCATACTTCATTTACTGACACCAATAAATCAAAGACTATCAATTCAGTCCTACAATGAAAGCCCGAATAAAATAAATTTAAGAGACTTTATTAACACCGAGGTATATGGTATGGATCAACTATTTCGTACCTCTATCGAAGACTTTTTAAAATTAAAAAAATATGAAAATAATTGCTGCATTATTAATAATAATATTTCTGACATTCAGTGGCTACCACTTGTCATTCCGAAGTTTCAAGTTGCCACTGTTTGCGAGAAAATTCTATTTAACCGGAACAGAATATATTTTTCTGGGTCTCCTTCTCGGTCCTTTTTTTTTAAACCTCCTCGACGCCGGAACCATTGCAGGTTTAGAGCCGTTAACAGCCCTTATTTTAGGATGGATCGGTCTTTTATGCGGATTTCAGTTTGAAATAAGGGAGATTAAGCGCTTTTCAAAAACGTATTTAGGTGCCGCACTGACAGAGTCTACAGTAACATTTGTGACAGTCACTACAGCAGCATTTTTTCTAATACCCCTCTGGTTTATCATACCCGATACAACATTAATTATTTCTGCAATAACCTTAGGTGCTGCAGCATCATGTACATCTCAGACGGGTCTTGCCTTATTAACAGGAACAATGATCAGCAAACGTTCAGAAGTAGTAAGATTTTTACAGTATATTTCAAGTATTAATGCCATAGCGGCATTGCTTTTCTTTGCACCTGTTTTCTTTATAAACGCCCGTGTTGTGCTTAAGCCATCCTGGTTCAAAACCGTTGGCTATGAATTTCTGGTTATTTTTATTGCAAACATATGTCTGATTTTACTTTACAATCTCTTCCTGTCCCAGCGGCGTCATAAAAAAGACCTGTTGCTCATTATCATTGGCATGGTTGTCCTGACAAGTGGTGCAGCATCCATACTGCAGTTCTCGCCACTGGTTGCCAATTTTTTTCTGGGAACCTTTCTTGTAAACACAACCAGAGAAAAAGAGCGTATTTTTTCTTTGCTGGTGAGCATTGAAAAACCTTTGTATCTTCTATTGCTGGTTTTTATCGGTGCATACTGGGTACCGGATACAGCCATATTTTTTCTTTTTTCGCTTATTTATTGTTCCATACGTATGGCCGGCAAATTAACCGGTGGTTTTTTAGCGGCAAAAATAAGTTATAAAAAGAATTCATTCCCATCAGGGCTCGGCAGGGGACTTATTGAGCAGGGGGGGCTTCCCCTCGCAATTCTTTTTGATTTTAATCAGGGGTTTTCAGGCATTTTTACCACTGATATAATCACCATTGCCATAATCGGGCTAATCATAAATGATCTTATCAGCCCATTGTTTCTCCACAGATTTCTGGACAGAGACGAAATATGAAAAAAGTTGAACAAAAAACATTGCTCCTCAATATTTTCAGCTTAGTAACTCTGATTGCCTTTGCTTTTTTTATCAGGATTACCGGTGTTGAATCGAGCTGGCAGCAATCAGGATTTATCAACTTTTCATTTGCTTTTGTACTCCTTGCAGCATACCTGTCAGCCCATCTCCTGAAACATTTTAAATTACCCATGCTGAGTGGCTACATACTCGCCGGAATTATTGCCGGCCCATATGTTAGTGGTTTTTTGACAAAAGAGATTGTCTCACAGTTTCAACTTATCGACGATCTTGCATTAAATTTCATCGCCTTTTCTGCGGGTGGCGCGTTACACCTTAAAGCTCTTGGAAACATAAAAAAATCACTTATTCTGAATATAACGACACAATCCATTTTGATTTTTATTCTTATCGGACTCTTTCTTTTTTTTGCAGGTCCTTACTTCGATTTCACCAAAAACATGTCCACATCATCACTAACAGCCTTTGCAATTCTCCTGGGTGTAATATCCATCGCCAGATCGCCATCGTCAGCAATGGCGATCATAAGTGAAACAAGCTCACAGGGTATATTTACAGACACAATTCTTGGGGTAACAGTTGCCATAGATGTTCTTGTTATTGTTTTTTTTACTTTTGCACTGACGGCGGTAAAACTGATAATGTCCGGTAACAGCGCAATGGAAATACAGATTTTTGCATTACTTTTCGCAGAAATATCTCTTTCTATGGTTTCCGGTGTGTTACTTGGTAAAGGTATCGCCTTTTATATTAAACGCATCGGGCACGATCTTCCGTTATTCCTTCTGTTCACTGCGTTTGCGATCGCAAAAATAGTCCTTGTTCTAAGCTATTATATGGACCTCCACTTTCATGTACACCTGACGCTTGAGCCTCTGTTAATATGCATGAGTGCAGGATTTACTATCCGGAACCTGAGCAGATCCGGTCAAAAATTTGAAGAAGCGCTTAATAATATGTCATTACCAATCTATATTCTCTTCTTCTCCATTGCCGGGGCTGCCCTTGACCTTGATGCTTTGAGGCTGTGCTGGCCTGTTGCTGTTTTTATTGTTATTGTCAGGATGATTGCTATTTTTGCATCAACCTTAATTTCTAGCCTGATGAACAATGACCCAACGATTTACCGACACGTTTCATGGATGGCTTATGTTACTCAGGCAGGTGTTGCAATAGGTCTGGCCCAGATTGTTAAAACGCAATATCCGGAAATCGGATTATATCTTACCACAGTTGTTCTTGCCGTAATAACAATAAACCAGATTATAGGCCCGATCACGCTGAAAGCAGCACTTGGAATAGTCGGCGAAACAAATGCTGATGACGAGTAATCAGACGTCCCATTATTGACACTGAACTCTTTTTTAGTTAGGTTTCAACAGTTATTAATGCCAGAATAGATAATAATGGGAGATACAGCATGCAAACACAGCAGCAAACCCCTTCAGTTTTTATACAATTTGCTGGTCAGGGAGTTAAATATATTGATGACCTCCGTAGGCTTTATACCATGCACTCTGCTGTACAACCCTTCATCATCGACTGCATCCGGGAAATTAACAAACAGGCTGATAATTATGATGATTCTGAAACCAGTTTTTTTCATGACGGTCTTGATATTGAAGGATGGATTAAAAATCCGGATAAAACACCTGATACAGGATACCTCCTGTCATCACCACTGTCTCATCCGCTAATTTTTTTGACTCAGATTGCAAATTACATCTCGCTGCTTTTAGACGGCCTTGATCAGGACAGACTTATCAGAAACACCCATAGTGCCACAGGATTTTCAACCGGTGTTGTCGCTGCAATTCTTGTATCCCTTAACCTGCCTCTCGAAATATTAATGAAAAAGGCCATTCAAACCCAGGCCATGTTCTTCTGGCAGGGCATCAGAACACAGCAATCAATGTTCAGAAAAAATATAATGCCGGTGATTGATTCCAGCCAGCTTACGACAACCGGCGGAAGTAAAAGCTGTATGGCCAGCATCAATAATATTTTAAGAAAACAACTGGATAATGCAATCAAAACCTTTGCTGGTCAGGGGCCGGTTCACGCCTCTTATGAACTTTTTCCCGGTAGATGGATTGTCGCAGGTAATCCAGAGAACCTTGAAGCCTTTTCTCAATTCCTGAAAAGCCAGAACAGCAAATGTGAATGGCGCTACATCCCTTCAACCATTGCAGCACACTCACCATACCTTGACTTTGCACTTGAGATGTCACCGTCTGATACAGCAAAACTGGGCCTCACATTCGATGCAAAAGAGATGAACATCCCGGTTATGTCAAATAACAATGGAAATGATTTACGAGAAAGCAGCGCCATTATTCAGGATGTAATGGAAGCCTATTTTGTAAAAACCGCTGTCTGGAAAAAACAGATAAGCCCTCTGATGCCACCAACAAGTATCAAATATGTGCTCGATTTCGGACCTGGGCCTGGTGTTGCAAGCCTGACTGAAAGCTTTACAACCCATTCCGGAATCAGAGTGATTCGCTGCTCAAACCAACTCGGAAGAAAACAATTTTTTGATGAAGTCCTTCCTACACTTGCACAGTAAAAGAACGTTGATTAATCATATCAAACCAGACATTGAAGAAGCCATCAGGAAAGCAATTGACGAGGCAAAGCAGACGGTGAATGATGAAATAAATAAAGCCCGATCGGTTTTGCCTGATTATTAATCATCAACAAACGGAGGCATCAGCTATGACGACCACCCAAGGAATCAGTACCACTTTTGGTATTACAGAAATCATGCGTATTTTTTTCCCTAAACTGATAAATCAGGTTCTCACGTTCATTAAGAAAGAGGATACGGACGTTGACGGAACCAGCTTCGATATGACTGTTTCTATTGCCGGTAATTTTTTTAGCTATACACTTGATAACGGCAATAAACTAACCGTTTCATCAGATGAAATAAAGACGCCAATGATAAGAGCAGACATTGCTGATGATATGAGCATCAGCATAAATATTGACGAAATAAAATTTCTAAAAGAATTCATGCCCCTTGTCATCGGTCGAACAATATCCTCAGGTATGCTCGGTAATGATCTTACCGGAACAGATTTCAGCTTTGTTATGGAAATTGATGGCCGGAAATACAGCTACATTGCTAAAAACGGAAGTGAAATAAAGGTTCTTGATTCAGATCAGGAAAGCCCTATGGCAAGAATGATAATCAACAAAACAGATCTTGAGAAACTGATCGCAATTGACAATATTGATCTTCTTTTAAGCGCAGGCAATAATATCAACAAAACGCGTTACGATGCGCTGTCACAGATCAAAGGAAAAATTGATACCGAGCTGAAAAACAATGACGGATCGTCCAGCGCATTCACATTTATTTTGAATGGGAGTGCAACACCGACAACAAAATTTCTTATGAAAACCAGCGACTTTATAAAGATCACTAAAAAAGAAGCGCATCCGGTGAATCTCTTTATGACAGGTGCCATGGCAATTGAGGGTGATATCGGATTTGCAATGTCGATTCAGCCTTTGTTTGTTTAGGAATCAGTTCATCAATGAAAACTGTTCGCAAATGGCATACCGATTTTGCGGTCCTTTTAAACAATCTATTTATTTTTCTTAAGACGTTGTCGGGCTTTGACAATTGCATCCGTAAACCGTTTTAGCCTGACAGCCTTTATTTTTTTATTAAATGCCATATATAATGGTTCATTTACAACTGGCGGCTCTAAAAACCTTATTTTATCCAGTTTGTTTTTTTTTGATACGATAGACGTTATCACTTTTCTATCACCAATTATCATGTCGTATCTGTTATCGGCAAACAAAAGATCTAAGAGTTTTTCTTCATTCCTTGAGGGAATCTTTTGAAGATAATCGGCATTTTCAAAAGCTTTACCGTAAAAATACCCTTTTGTAACGCCTATTCTGTAATCCTTTAGAGCCTTAAGGTCTCCTGAAAAATCTATTTTCTGAGTCGAAGACGTAACAATATAATCTTTCTCATAATCCAAAATCCCGTTTTCATGAAAAATCATATATGTTTCCCGTTCATCATTTTTAAAAATTGGAAAAAAAGCATCCACCATTCCGAGCTTCATCAACCTTAAACACCTGTTCCAGTTTGGTACAGTTTTAAATTCTGCTTCAATGCCTGAAATTTCTGATGCTTTTCTGATCAGTTGAATCAGATTACCTTTAAGCTGATTATTCTCAACATAGTGATAGGGGGCCCAGTCTCCGGCACGAAGAATCGTAATCTTCTTGTCAGAGACGTCAGGCTCCGACATAACAACAGCCGGTACAAGTATGAGAATTAAAAAGGATGAAATGCAGGAAAATTTCATTAGTCCCCGGTTTGTTAAAGTTTATTCACAGGAATTCACATATGCGGCAAAGAGATATTCAATCTCTTCCATCGACTCTTCAACAAAATATGGAACGGCCTTGGCAAACATGTCAAGGAGGACAATTGCATTTACAGAGGAATCGGCTGTACTTGCTGACCTTAACCTGTCTGCAATGGCAGAGTTAATAATCTGCATATCCTTATAGATACGCCCAAGGCCTGTTATATCAAAACTGTTCTTCGAGCTGTCTTTCTTTTGTCTGAAATATTCAGCCAGAAGATATGTTGCGGCAGCACGATACATAGTCTCATCCTCGTTCGCCAGCGGCAAATGAAATCTGGCCATCGGTTTAAAGAAAACAGTGTGAGGGCATGCGCTGGCTGCAATTATAAGCCCCATTAAAGAGCTGAGACCTCTTTGGGCGGTTGTTTTCTGGGCAACGTAACGCTCGGCTGTCACAACTTTTAAAACGACCTCATCATGAGACAGAATTCTGTCAAAGCCTTTGACAATTTCAGTCAGATTTATCATGAGAGGGCAATAGGGATGTTCAGATGAATCAAGCGTACAGTTAGAGCATTTACAAAATTCGAGTTTTGCCCACTCCGGGGGTTGAGATGTTTCAGTCCGGATTAACTCAAGTGTATTACCGTCAATTGTTAATACGTAATCCTCACGTGTCTCATCCGGTAATTTAAAGCCATACTTGATTACAATGTTATCCATTCAACGCTACCCCACCTGATATCATCCCCATTCAATTCCCTCAGAAACCTATTATTTATCTATATAGAAGACCGAATTTTTTATCAATAAATATTAAACGTTATGAGATTTTTTAGTTGTATTGGCATCCTGCATCCATGAGTTGTCACTGGCCATCTTTTCTTTCAAAAAAGGGACATAGGCTATATCAACTTTAAGAATATGTTTATTTAACCAGTCCTTTAAAAAATCCATTAATTCAAGTGTCACAGTCGATTTTCCGGATGCTAAATCGTCTTTGAATGCAGCAATCTGCCCGATCAGTTTTTTATGTATTTTTTTATGATTTACAGTCTCAGGATAGCCAAACCGATCAAAAAGTGATTCTTCAAACCCGAAATGAAAAACAGTATAATCCAGCAGGTCATTTAAAATTTCACCTACTTTTTTGACCCCTTTTTGCATTCTCATAGCCTTATGAAGCATATTAATCATTCGAATCAGTTCTTTGTGATGGTCATCTATAATATCTATAGAAATAGACAATTTTGAAGTCCATGGCATAATATCAGGAATATCAGACTCCTTCAAACTGCTGTGTTTGTCCTGTTCCTCTGACATAGTCACTCTGAAGACTGAAATCATATCACGCAGACTTACTGACATACTATCCAGATCACCGGCCCCTTTTGACATACCGCTTGTCCGGTCTGACATTTCAGCGGCAATCATATCAACCCGGGCAATATCGCCGGCAATCTCTGCCGAGACCTGAGAAATCTGGGCTACATTCTGATTCACCTCTGCAATCCCCACAGAAGCCTGTTCAATATTTGACGCGACTTCTCCCGCCGTCGCTGACTGTTCTTCTACAGAACCTACAATTTCATTCACGATATCATCGACATTGGTAATAATTTCAGAAATATTTTTAACTTCATTAACTGTATCCTTTGTTGATACCTGGATTCCGTCAATCTTTTCCCTTATGGTCTGTGTTGCTTCTGAAGTCTGCGAAGCCAGATTTTTAATTTCGACTGCAACAACAGCAAACCCCTTACCGGCCTCTCCGGCCCTTGCAGCTTCAATCGTTGCATTTAAAGCAAGCAAATTTGTCTGTTTTGCAATATCCGTTATGACCTGTGTCACATGACCGATCTCTTCAGCTGCTTCCCCAAGAAAGCCGACTTTTTCAGTAGCGGAGTCAGCCTGTTTTAAAGCGTTATTTGAAATATTTTTAGCTTCTTCACAATTGGTTGCAACACTGGATATATTTGACTGCATCTGCACTGCTGCATCAGCTACAATCGAAATATTTGTTGATGCCTCTTCACTCGCAGCTGCAACAGAATGCATGCTTGAATTCATCTCTTCCGCAGCGGCAGCAACTGAGTTCGCCTGCATGGATAAATCTGAAGATTCACCATCCATCTGCTCAGAAACAAAATTGATTTCAGAAGAAGCAGCAGAAACAGATTCAGTTTTTCTTCCAATACTCATGATAAGATCATCAAGGTTTGAAATAAATGTATCAAAGCCACCGGCAAGAATGCCTAACTCATCTGTTCTATCAAGAGCCAGTCTTACGGTCAGATCACGTTCTTCACCGTGGATAGACTTTTGAAGTACTTTCGTTATAGCTGACAGTGGCTTTTGAAGGACTATATAAAAAATAATCCCCATGGATATAACAACAAACAAAAAACCGGTCAAAAGTACACCCACTGTTGATAACACGCTTGAATCAGCGGTCTTGTCATTCAGTTCTTTAATCCACTGGCTTTGATTTTCAGTAAGCGCCGTGCTGCTTTTTGTCACTTTATTTACAATGGTCTCCGACATTTTATGATTTCTTGCCATCTGACTCTTTATTAAAATAATACCAGCTAAACTAAATGATAAAAACAGTACACCGCACAAAATTACGGATAGTTTCAATCCTATGCTGCTTTGTATCTTCGAAATCATTTTTTACCTCAAAAAACAGTTGATAGTTATTGTTCAGCCAAAAATAATTTACTGATCATTACAGACAATGGTTTCAAGTATACTGATGATAACGCCCCTTCCCCTGAAATTACCTGACATGGCAGAGAGATACACATCATATTTCCCGCCAAAAACCTGTTGTTGCGGTATTATCTTATTGTCACCTGTTTCAAGAATATCAGGAATATAAGCCATTATATCTTCACTGAAAAAATCATTGGCATATTCCCCGATAACACCCCCTGAGTCTTCTTGAAGAAGCTCACGCAGTTTATGGTTTATCAGGACGATCAGATTATCACTCCCAACGCATAGAACCGGATAGGGGAGTTCTTCAAGCACTGCCTGTGACAGCTCAAGTGCCTGATTTTTAAGTTCAAGGGTTCTGGTTCGATCCTTTACAGTGCTTTCAAGGGTATCATTTGCTTTTCTTAATTCTTCATTCTGATCGATAATTGTCTGGGTAAGGGCTTTGTTGGCCTGAATAAGATCATACTGATCAAGTGCTTTTACTATCTCAAGTTTTAAGTTCTCATCATTCCAGGGTTTCAGGAAAAATTTATAGATATGCCCCTTATTTATTGACTCGGTAATCGAACTTATTTCGGTATAACCGGATAAAATTATCCTTATTGTCTCCGGATAGAGCTCTTTAATCTCGGCAAAAAAATCGGTACCGTTCATTTCAGGCATTCGCTGATCAGACAAGACAAGCTGAACAGTATTTTCCTTCAAAATTGCAATCCCTTCTTCACCGCTGTTTGCCGTAAGAAGATTATAGTTCTCTTTCCTTAAAACACGCTTCAACGCTCTTAAGATATTCTCTTCATCATCAACACATAATACGGTATGTTTTTTCTCGCCACTACTCTGATTCATTTAACCCTCCGTATATTTGGCAGACCCGTCAACAAAAAATGAACATGCTTCTTCAATTGACTCAGCAAGTTCAGGATACCACTCCCGGGATGTTGCGAAATACTCTTTCATTTTTTCAACAGCCTTATGATTAATCACAGGCATCTTTGTTTTCTTTTGCTCAACCGCCAGAGATGATGCATTAATGGACTGGATATTAACGATGATATCCGCAGTATGAACCACTGCACCCAATCCTGAAAGTGTATCACTGACAGAGTGATGGTTTTTTAATAACTCACTTAAATTTAGCGGAAACTTCCATTTTTCAGCAAGGAATGATCCTATTTTAGCATGCCCCATGCCTGCCAGATATTGTTTTTCTGCTATAGAAAAAGGGAGGTACTCTTTTTCCATATCATTTACGATCTGAAAAAACTGTGCCGTAAAATACTGTGCCAGAATAATTTTCCCAATATCGTGTAACAGCCCTCCGGTAAAACCATCTTCAGGCTCACCAATCCCTGATTGCCCTGAGATATATTTTGATGTGATGGCAACTGCAATAGAGTGTTTCCAAAACTCAGAAATATCGAATTTATCGCCTGCATCGTTCTTTGAAAATGCTTTAATGACAGAGACAGAAAGGACTATATTTCTTATTGAGTTAAATCCCAGCAGTACTACGGCATCATGAATATTTGTCACCTGTGACCGGACGCCAAAAAAAGCAGAATTTATCAGTTTCAGGACTTTCGTTGCAATCGCCTGATCTTTTTCAATATTGGCGGCAACCTTATCCACAGTACTATCTTCAGCCTGAAGCATACTGTTAAGTTCCATAGCGATGACAGGCAACGTCGGCAGGTCTTTTATTTCATTCAGTTTTTTTTGTATTTCATTTTCAACCATCGAGATTTACCTTTGGGTAAAATGGTATTCAGAATCGACTTCAAATAATATGAATATAGTCATCGAGGTCTCTATTTCTGTGAATTGTCTTCAATTTATCAATAATTTCAGGGGTCAGTTTCGTTTTATGCGGCACAAGAAACCGTCCCTTTTTTGTATATAATGCTCTTTCAATAATCATTCCTTCTTCAAGATCATAAACCGGCACCTTTTCGCCACTGTATGGCTTTATACCCATCTCATCAACGGCTGTTAGAAAGGCTTTAACCACATCAGGATCATACTTTGTAAAGCTATGCTTCCTGATATATTCCACGGCAGAATTGTGCCCCTGTTCCTTATCTGTCATATGGTCAGGTGTTACTTCAAGGGAAGCAAGGTATGAACCCAGATACTTATTATTTCCCTCAATCCCTGTAATTCTATCATATATATCCGCAACGGCAACAATACGAGCGCCTATAGGAATGTCATCACCTGCCAGCATGTCCGGGAAACCCTGTCCATCATATCGTTCATGGTGATGACGTACAATAAACCCCGCCTCATCAAGCCTGTTTACAAATGCAATAACAGCCTGGCCGTCTTCTGGATGTTTTTTGTATAATCTCAATTCATTTTCATTGATCCCCTGAACATCCATAACCTTCTGCATCTTTTCAGAAAAACCGGATTTACCTATATCATGTAAAACGGATGCGATTTCAATCTGATTAACCTCTTTTTCATCAAATCCCATTTTTTCAGCGATTTTACAGGCAACCCGGCTGACTCGTTTACCGTGCCCTTTCAACAGAGTCATATGTAGCTCATTAAGTGCAGCAAATGCCCTAACGGTATTATAAAGGTTCAGTTCAAGTTCCTTATTTAAAAAATCTGTCGTTTTATTTGCATCAAGGACTTTTTGAGTTCGTTCTTTTACCTTTCGATCCATCTGCTGGCCGAATTCATACAGTTTTTTGTTCTGCTCCTGAGTCACTGCAAGAAGCCGTTTATTTTCTGCAACAAGGCTGAAATGTTCAATCCCCTGCCTTACCTGGAGAATAAGATCCTCATCATTCCACGGTTTGGTAATATATTTATGAATTTCGCCCTTGTTAATAGAATCTACAATAGCGTCCACATCAGAATATCCGGTTAACAGATAACGAATTGCTTCAGGAAAAACAGCCTTTGCTTTTTCAAGAAATTCCGCCCCATTCATGCCTGGCATACGCTGATCAGAAATAATCATTGAGAGTGGTTTTTCCATTGCTTGTAACAGCTCAAGTCCTTCCATACCACTTGAGGCCGTCAGTATATCGTAATCCTGGCGCCTGAAAAGACGCTGCAAAGCCTTCAAAATGGACTGTTCATCATCGACAAGGAGAATTGTGTGTCTTATTTCCTCCGTCATTTTAAAAAATCCCCGTATTTTTTTTGTTAATTACACTTAAAAATGCCTCCATAACGCCAGGATCAAATTTTTTACCGGCCATGTCTGACATGACTTCTATCGTTTTGTCCACTGGCCATGCGTCCTTATATGGACGTTCACTGATCAAAGCATCAAAAACATCTGCAACAGCAACGATCCTTGCAGGCAGAGGAATTTCTTTTGATACTAATCCATCGGGATAGCCGCTGCCATCCCAGTTTTCATGGTGACTTCTGGCAATTTCACGGGCAACCGAATAGAAAGGTTTATCCCCAAGAATGGTTTCACCTGCGAGTGTATGATTCTTCATAATCGTCCATTCTTCGGCATTTAAAACCCCTTTTTTGTTCAAAATATCATCCGGGATATTTATTTTCCCAACATCATGCACCATACTGAATGAGCTGATATTGAAGGCTTCTTCATTTGAAAGCCCGAGTTCCTTACAAATATCATGGGTCAGCTCAAGAATCCGGTGAATATGATCGCCTGTACATTCATCCTTGTGTTCTGCTGCAGACGCAAGCATGATTACCCCTTCATGAATAGCTTCTTCCAGCATTATTGTGCGCATGCGCACGCGTTCTTCAAGCTCGGAATTAAATTCCTTCAGTTCAAGATTCTGTTTTTCAGTCAACTCAAGAAGTCTTCGGTTTTCTGCTTTAAGGTTATAGGTCTCGAAAGCACTTTGTATGGTATGAATAAGTTCATCATCATTCCATGGTTTGGTAAGGCACCTGAAAAGCTGCAACCTGTTAATTGCAGCAAGGACACTGTCAAGCGTTGCATGTCCTGTCATAAGAATCTGGACGGCATCACTTCCGGCGGCACTCACTTCTTCGAAAAAAGTCAAACCGTCTTTTTCAGGCATCTTAAGGTCGGACAGGATGACAGCGATATTATTGTCCTCAACAATGCTAAGACCTTCACGTGCAGAGCCGGCCGTAAAAACAGTATAAGGCAGTTTACGAAAAACCCGCTTAATACTGTTAATCAGTTTCGCTTCATCATCGACAATTAACAGATTGTTATTAATCATATCTCCTCCTGCCTGTTGGGAATCCTGACAATAAAAATTGTACCTTTCCCAACGTCACTTTGCGCTTCAATCGACCCTTTATGTTTTTGAACAATATTATAAGCCACGTTCATACCCAGTCCGGTTCCCTGCCCTACTTCTTTGGTTGTAAAAAATGGATCGAATATTTTCGTGAGATTTTCGGGCTCTATTCCCGAGCCATTATCCATAATCCGTATCTCGATCCATTCATTATCAGCCATTGTCGCAATCTTGATTTCACCCATATCCTCGATTGCCTGAGCTGCATTCACGAGGATATTCATAAAAACCTGATTAAGTTGCTGTGGGTAACAAAGCACCGATGGAAGATCTCCGTATTCCTTCACAACTTCGGCCTTATATTTTATCTCATTCTGAATAACATTCAGGGTTGTATCAAGCCCGTTGTTTATGTTTACAAGTTTCATATCATCCTGTCCGGGATGGGCGAATTCCTTCATATCAGCAACTATTTTCTTTATCCGGCCTGTTCCCTCAAGGCAGTCATTGATAATATCTTCCACATCATCAACGACATATTCAATATCGATTTTTTTCTCCATTGCCCTTATGTCAGTATACATTGCGAAAAGGTCCGGGGCTGCGTTTTTTACCCCTTCACCGGCGGACTCCACTGCGTTCATAATATCTGCATAACCGGCAATCAGATCTTTGATATCATTTACATACCCTGATAGTGTTTTAAGGTTACTGTTGACAAAACCCGTAGGATTATTAATTTCATGCGCCACACCCGCTGCCAGCTGCCCCACAGATGCCATTTTATCAGCCTGAAACAGCTGCATGGCAACCTTCTTATTTCTATCTTCAAGATCAATAACCCGCTGACCGGACCTGATTCTTGCCCAGAGTTCTTCAGGAAAAATAGGTTTGGTAATATAATCATCAGCGCCGGCCTTAAGACCTTCAATCGCATCTTTTTTCTGCTCGTTAGCTGTAACCACAATGATATAAATATAATCGGAGTCCTCATCTGCACGAATTTTTCTGCACAAATCCAGGCCATTCATTTCAGGCATCATCCAATCAGTTAAGACAATCCTCGCCTTATTATTTTTTAGCTGGTTCCAGGCCTCAACACCATTTCGTGCCAGGATCGGCCTGCAGTTTTTCTTAAGTAATAGTTTGCTGATTAATGCCCTTCCGACAGCATCATCATCCGCAACAATAATATCCAGCATAAAGCCACCTTCCCACCCTGTTATTTTTAAGTTTAATCTTCATCACTGCCACTGACAGGTTTCACCTTTAGCGTGATGATAAATGAAGTCCCTTTACCGACCTCACTCTCAACTTCTATACTGCCACCATGTTTAGCGACGATATTATATGATAGATTAAGCCCAAGCCCCGTCCCCTTCCCAACCTCTTTTGTTGTAAAAAAAGGATCAAATATCTTTGTTTTAATATCATCAGGAATCCCCTGACCTGTATCTGAAATTCTAATTTCAACATGTTCACTGTCTGTCGATTCAGTTGTGATGGTTATAGTGCCCTTAGTTTCAATAGCGTGTGCAGCATTCACCAGAAGGTTCATAAAGACCTGATTAATCTGCTGAACATTGCAATAAACTTCAGGAATATCACCATACTTTTTTATAACCGTGGTTGTATACTTCAGCTCATTCCAGATAATCACAAGCGTCGAATCAATATTTGCATTAATATCTGCATACGAACTACTCTCTTTTCCAGGATGAGCAAAATCTTTAAGGGAAATAACAATATTTTTTACACGACTAACACCTTCCTTACAGTCATTGATAATTTCAATCGAATCATCCAGAACATACTCAATATCCATCTCGTCAGAAAAGGTTTCGATTTCAGCCAGAAGAACCCGAGTCTCATCAGGCAGAGAGTCTTTAATAATTTTAACCTGTTTGTATTTCTGCAGCAACGCATTGATATCCGTAATATACGCTTCAAGGGAGTGAAGATTACTGTTCACAAAACCGATAGGATTATTAATTTCATGTGCCACACCGGCTGCGAGTTGCCCGATGGAGGCCATTTTTTCCGACTGCATCAGCTGGTGTTCAAGTTCAGCCTTATCGTCCTTTGCTTTTTTAATTTCTGTAATATCACGGCTCACGCCTCTATAACCTAACATCGTATTATCAGCATCAAAAAAAGGAACCATACTTGACTCAATAGTTGCAATACTTTCGTCCTTCCTTATGCACAGGTGCTCAAATGATTTTAGTTTTTCAGTGTTTAATCCATTCTCTTTTAAAAAGCTTTTCAGACGTTTTGCCTCTTCTTCAGGCATGAAATCTTCAGGAGATTTGCCTAATGTGTCATCAATTTCATAGCCCAGAATATCGACTATCTTAGGGCTGGTATATGTAAATTCCCTATCATTTCCTATTTCCCATATCCACTCATTGACCGACTCGACGATATCGCGATATCGCTTTCTGCTTCTCTCGAGATCTGCCTGAGCCTGTTTTCGTTCATTAATCTCATTTTTTAACTGTTCATTTGATTTCTTTATTTCCTTTGTGCGCTCGGCCACAATATCTTCAAGGCTGTTAGAGTACGCCCTGAGTTCATCCTCTGCTTTCTGTCTTTTACTATTCTCAGTCTCAAGGCCTTCAATCAGCTTTTTCTGCAGGAAATGTGTTGTAAGGCGTGCCTTAAGTTCCTCTTCTTCAAAAGGTTTTGTTAAATAATCAGAGGCACCCACATTAAATCCGTTAATTTTCCTGCCTAGTTCCGACTCAGTTGACATGAGTAGTATCGGAATATTCTTATACAAAGGAGAGCCTTTTAACGTTTCGCAAAGTTCAATCCCGCCCAGCTCAGGCATCACGATGTCAGACAGAATCACATCAGGTTGAAATGTTTCCAGCATTATTAAACAATCCCGGCCATTCACTGCTGTTTCAACTTCATATTCTGATTCCTTCAACATGCGTTTGATTATTCGTCTAAGAATTGAGCTGTCTTCTACCACGAGAATTTTTGGACGTTCATTAGTCAATCTCTGGTGAAGTTCTTTCTGCTGAAAATTTTTCCGGGTTCCGAACGCCTTACTTTTTTTAAGTTTCTTCAACTGCTTTTTAAAATCAGTCTTAATACTCTGCCGTGCCAGGTATGCAGATGCACCTGCTTTTACAGCCTGCTCAACCTTATCGGGCGCCCCCCCCCCGGTAACAAAAATATCCGGAGGTAGTTTCGTCGATTTTAACTCCTGGATTATTTCCATAAGTTCAACATCAGGTTTATCATCGTCAAGAAAGACAACATCAAACGGTTTCGCATCTACATATGACGCTGCGACCTCTACGGTATCTGCAAATACAATACTAAGGCCAAGCTCATCCGATTGCTCCATAACAAAATCAGAGTAAGTCTTATCAGGATCGATAATCAGAATACGCCATCCCATTTTTTTTCCTCAGATTGGACTATTCATAGCATAAGGGCTTTACCATCAGTAGCAGGAGACCATAACACTTAAACAAATTACCCATAATAACAGATAGTTATTTCTTATTTATTTTGTAATAATGTAATGAAAGAATAAACAGACTTTGTTCGTAAATTCTTGAATATGCATGAATTTTTTTTGTATTTTAAATAATTATACTTTATTTTCGACCTTCCATCAAGCCTAATAAACAGCCTGTACAAAATATTCAGTTTTTCCTTTACATCCATAGTCACTCACTCTATTTTATTTCAATAATTACCACGAAAAACGGAGATAAAATGAACACAAAAGAGAACCATCTGGCTATACAGGTATATTATGAAGATACAGATCATTCTGGTGTTGTATATCATGCAAATTATTTAAAATACTTTGAAAGGGCACGTGAACATGTAATCGGAACAAAAGAACTTTCAAGACTCTGGCATGAAGACGGAACAGGGTTTGCCGTTTACAAAATTGAGATCGGTTATTTTGACGGAGCAGTCTTTGGTGATACCCTTGAGATAAAAAGCACATGGGAAAAGGATGGCGATTATAAGATTATCTGGCACCATGAAGCATGGCGCCCTGAGGGGACAAAAGCTGCAGTAACAGCACGGCTTGAGCTCGTCTGTCTGAACAGAGATAAAAAGCTAATGCCTATCCCTGATTATGATTTTCTTTAAAGTATTTTTCCAGACGATCCATCCCTTTTTCAATATTTTCGATGGAATTGGCGTAGGAAAATCTTAAATAGCCTTCACCTCCGGCCCCAAAGTCGATACCAGGTGTAACGCCTACATGTACTTTTTCGAGAATATCAAACGCCAGTTTGTAGGAATCAGAGGTAATATGTCGGACATTCACAAAAACATAAAAGGCACCTGTCGGCTCAACAGGGATTTTAAACCCCATGCCTTTAAGCCTTGAGATCATATATTTTCGGCGTTTATTGTAAATTTCTTTCATTTTTGCCGTATCATCACCTGCATATTTTAATGCTGCAATGCCTGCTTTCTGGGCAATAGAATTTGCACAAATGAAAAAGTTCTGCTGCACCTTCTGGAGCGGCCACATATATTCCTTTGGTGCGATCAGGTAGCCGAGCCTTAGTCCGGTCATTGCAAAAAGCTTTGAAAAACCGTTTAAGACAAAAGCATTCTCTGTGAATTCCAGAATCGAATGTTCCCGACCTTCGTAAACCAGCCCATGGTAAATTTCATCCGAAATTACCGGCAGAGACAAATCTGCAATTTTTTTCATTCGATCAGCAGAGAGGAGATTGCCCGTCGGATTAGAGGGTGAATTAATCAGAATAGCTTTTGTTTTATCACTAATCTTTTGTTTTACTTCTTCAATCCTGAATTGAAAACCGTCTTCTTCATAGACCGGTATCGTAACCGGTACCCCACCTGCATAATTAATAAAGTTCAGGTAACATGCATAGTGCGGGTCTGAAACAATAACTTCGTCCCCCTGCTCAATTAAAACAGAGAATAGATTCAACATTGCAGGTGATGTTCCCGACGTTACAAGAACCTGATCAGGAGAGACCGTTACATTATAGGTTTCATCATAGTATTGACAAATGGCTTCACGGAGTTCTATCTTCCCCAGACTATGGGTGTAATGCGTATCACCTTCATCAAGTGCTTTTTTAACGGCATCTGCTGCACATTTCGGGATATTAAAATCAGGTTCGCCAACCTCAAGGTGGATAACGTCAATGCCTGCCCGAGCCATCTCATCTGCTTTTTCAAGAACATCCATAACAATAAAGGAAGTCATCTCTTCCGTTCGTTTTGTCGCCATACTAAGAATCCTTAAAATTTCTAAGACTTCCCCGTTTCAATTCAACAGAGGTTGAGTGTTCCGCTTCCAGAACCGTCTTCAAATGCTCGATAGCCAGCCAGGGATCAATCTTTTTGGTACAGAAAAAAAGGTCGACAGCGGCATAACCGTGTTCCGGCCATGTATGCATCGTTAAATGTGATTCAGAAATAACCACAACAGCGCTGACGCCGTGAGGACTGAATGCATGGGAACTGCTTTTAATAACAGTTGCCTCTATGATTTCAGCTGCCCGCACCATCTCCTGTTCAATAAAATCAGGATCATTAAGAACAGACTGGCTGCAGTTATAAAATTCAACAAGAATATGTATACCAAGGGCATCCATTTATCTATTTCTCCAGTTGCCAAAACTCACCATCAAATTGGTCCTTTCAGCTCATTCAGGTAAAGTTCGTATAACTTTGGTTCCATAATCGTATTTACAGGTGCTGCAACTTTTGAAACATCCCGTCCAAAGACAGATGCAACAGACATTATGTTTTGATCAATAAACCGCGTCGGCACGCTGATATCAAATTGCTTTGGCACCTCTCCGGCGCCAGTACCAATATGGAATCCCCAGACTCCGAACGCAGGTACAGTAATCTTATAACTGAAGGTTTTAAACCCGGCATTTTCAAGCGTTTTTTCAATACACCAGTAAGATTGTCTCGTATAAAAAGGGGAAGAACTCTGCGTAACAATAAATCCTTCCGGTTTCAGCCGCTTCCTGATGATGGTGTAGAATTCTTTTGAATAGAGTTTATTAAGCGCCTCATTATGCGGATCAGGAAGATCGATGATCATTCTGTCATACAGAATGCCATACCGGTTCAGAAACGAAAAGGCATCGGCATTAATAATTTTTAATTTCGGATCGTCCAGGCTCCCTTTATTAAGTGCCTTTATTTCAGGGAATTCACTGCAGAATTTTGTTATATCCGGGTCAATATCAACCAGATGAATCTGCTTAACGTCCGAATACTTTAAAACTTCCCGTGCCGCGAGTCCATCACCACCACCCAGGATCAATACAGTTTCACGAGACCCCTCAGGTGTCATAACCGGATGGACCAACGCTTCGTGATATCTGTATTCATCTCTGTCGCAAAACTGGATATGGCCGTCAATATATAACCTGTGTTCACCTGAGAACAGCGCTTCTGTATAAACAATTCTCTGATACGGGGTCTGTTTTTTAAAGAGCACCTGATCAAAATAGAGTTTACCCTCTGCAAAATTGGTTAATACCGTCCCGTACACAGTCATGATAATTAGCGATATAATGGCAAAAACACATATGCTTAAAGCAATACCCGGACGTTTAAAATTCTTCCTGAAATAGATAATATTCAGCAGTGCCGTTGCAGAATTGATAAGTCCTATGGCAAAAGAAGAGCGAATAAGTCCAAGATGTGGCAGAAGGAACAAGGGGAAAATAATTGATCCGGCAAGTGCTCCCACATAATCGAGGGTAAGCACATTTGCAATGGAATCCTTGAGCGACTCTTTTCTGCTTAAAATTCTTGTCAGAATCGGAATTTCAAGCCCTACAAGAATGCCGATAATGATGATCATTGAATACATAACAGCAAGATATAACGCCGTTGCATAGGGAAAGACCATAAAGAGTACAAGGCTGCTGATACCTCCCGCAACAGATATCAAAAGCTCAATAACAACAAAACTGGCAATAAGATTCTTCACAACCCGTTTTGATATAAAGGAACCAATCCCCATGGCAAACATAAATAGGCCAATAGTAAGCGAAAACTGGTAGACACTATTACCTAAAAGATAACTTGAAACCGTTCCGATAATCAACTCATAGGCAATACCGCACAAAGCAACTATCAGGATGGAAATAAACAAAACAGCTATCTGTTTTTGATCCGGAATTGTCTCAGCGCTCAACTTAATCTCTGACGAATTATTCAATTAAAATCCTTTGTTACCTGTGAGCAGGATTATTTCCCGCCTTTAAAACTTCTTGACCCGCCTGACGATCTCGCTGTTTTTTTCATGCTTGACCGTGCTGAGGTTCTGTAATTATTTTTACTCATCTTCATGTTTGAAAATCGTGATGGCATAATGCCCATGCCGCGCTGACGTCCAAGCATTGATCGTAACAAGTATCCGGCAAACATACCCTGGGCAAAACTGTATCCCGTACTGCGCCTGTATTTATTCTGGGTATCTGTTGCAATCAAACGGTTTCTTTCAGTATCAATTTCAATCTTGAAAGCCGTCTTTTCATTAATATCCTGTGTTCCGTTCTTATTGAAATCAAGATAGCCTTCAACAGAACCATCCTTTGCCATCATCGCACCAATTTTGTTTTTTGATATTCCGGCGTTATTCAGATTCATCTCAAATTTCTGAATAAAAGTCTGATTATATCCGTCATTCTGTTGTTCCGGAGGGATAGGAAGGAATGATTCCGCCTCAGCAACTTCAGGATTCATTTCCGATCGAATCGGTGTCGTTTTATTTAATTCATCAAGGGTTGCCTGCATAACAGTAAGGACCTTATCAAGATCAATTGTCTCTTTCTGCTGTGATGAGCAGCCTGAAAAAACAAGAAGTAAAGTTGCAAACAAAAGGCCGGTAATTAGATAATTTTTTTTCATAGTCAGTTCCTTTTTTTTGTAATTATAAATCGAGTCTGTAATGAAATTCATGTAAACCATCTTTAAAAAAATCTTCAAGCATGCCGCAAGGTTTAAACCCGCATGCTTTAAGCGGTTCAATAACCGTTAAGACATTAGAAGGAAAAGAGATAAAAACAGATCTTGCATCCTCTCCCCTCACTTTCTCAACCAAAGCACCAAGTTCAGCTGCCCCGAAACAACTGTTGCCATCAAAAGCCCAGTCTATTGCGTAAACATCTTCCGTCTCATCTATTTCAAAAACATCCTCAAGGACAATACCTCTGTCATCATCCTGATTACGCCCCGGCAGAGGATGACTTAAGGCACAACCGTAAATCAGTTCAGATTCACCCGGTTCATAATAATCCCTGTGAATGATCTCTTCTTTAAAACCGGCGGCTTTATAGAGTTTCATCGCCCTCGCATAAATTGCACCATCTTCAGGGTCAATATAATCACTTAGTGAAACAAAGATTTTTCTGGCTTTTTTATTCTTTAACATTTCAAAAAGGTTCAGAAGCATAATAGTACCAATCTTTTGCCCCTGATGATCTTCATCAACATATGTCCATGAAAGCCAGTATGTAGCGTCAGTACCTTCTGCATAGCTGAATCCGGTTGAACCGGCCACTTCATTTTCAAAGGTAACCACATAGTGGTTTTCAACGCCGGATGCTGAAAAAGTCTTTTCAGCCCATTCGCCGTCATCTTCATCATGGTCATATATTATTTCAAGGACAGCTTTTACATCGCTCTCCTTCATTGGTCTAAAATCCCAGCCATGGGGTAATTTCATATAATCCTCGTAATCACTAAGTTAAGCTGTCAGTTTTTTTGTTGATGTATTCAATGATTTCATTATCCTGTTAACCCGGAGGCCAGTTCATTGCCCGGCCTGCAAGGACATGAAGATGGATATGGAAAACAGTCTGCCCTGCGCCGGCACCATTATTTACAACAAGCCTGTAATCTGTAATCGACCGATCATCGCAAATCTTTTTAGCAACCGAAAAAAGCCCGCCAACAAGCGTATTATCAGCGTCTGACATCTCAGAAACTTTTGAAATATGTTTTTTAGGAATCACCAGAAAATGCGTTGGCGCCTGAGGGCTGATATCGTTGAATGCAAAATAGTTCTCGTCCTCATACACCTTTTCACTCGGTATTTCACCTGCTGCAATTTTACAAAAAAGACAATCACTCATAAACACCTCCATCAATTTACAATAAGAACAAAGCGTACTTTTATAGTCAAGGCCGGACAACTTCAACTCTTTTTTTCAGATTCTTCACATTATATTTAAGAACCCTCATGATTTGATGCTCTCGTAAAAAAGTATTTAGATGGCTAAGGAAAAGGGCCCATATACAAGATTTAGTGATTTGCCAGGCTTGAAGTCGTGCATGTTGTACGTCGAAAGTCTGGCAAATCGCTAAAGCGCAGTAGATGGGACTTTTTACGACGCCATCATGATTTTTCTAATATAAAGGTATGATCGCAAAAAGCATCACCCTTTTCTATGGTACATCTCCTTTCAAAACAGACTCTCGGCTGATACTTTTCAATAAACCTGGCATCCCCTTCACAAAGTGCTTTCACCAGCTCAGTCATACCAAGAATTTTATAGACTTCAACAAACTGACACCGGGTTATTTTAAGCTTAAAAACATTGTCAGATTCTGTATCGACTTCAATTGTCTCAAAAGGCATTTTAAATAGAGCGGCCTTAAAAGCACCTATGAATTTTGCGAAAGGTTCATCGGTTTTAAGTTCTGAAATATTCATGGACAATACTTTTGCAGATATTTTGACAGTCATGGCGTAAAAAAAACGCTCCGCTTTTTCCTTTGAAACGAACACTCCGGCAAAATGATATGCGACGGCTTTTGGTAGCATTATTAGTGTCAGAACAATTTTCCAGAATTGCATCATTGATAAGCCCTCAGAATAAAAAATAAGGTTAAAACAACCATACATGATAAGTTTAAAAAAGATACAAGGGGTAGAATCAGGAGTCAAGATTAAAACCGGAGCACATCAAAAACAACCGGGTATTACTCATGGTTTTAAAATTAGGTGGCAGTCTTCGTTTATTCTATTATGTCCTGGGTGCTGTGCTGGAAAATCTTTTCAATACCCAATAGCCAACACGGAACTTTCAATTTCCAAGGGAGGAAAAACGATCCTGTTTTAAGTAAAGACAGAATTATTTTTTATTTTCTCAGTTTTATTTGGATAGATAAGATGTCTCCAGACATTAAAGATTAAGTACATTTTTAAGTTCACATGTGAGTACCTCACCTATAGCACCATGCATAGTGCTGGGCTGGGTCATAAAGATCCGGACAAAGAGAAATAAGCGTTTGGAGTTCCTTAACGATTACGTCCTTTTTTAAGTTTTTCCTGTGAGTATAATTCAAAATTTCAACAGCTGAAATCACAGCCGGGTTAAATCGTGAAGGAAAAGAACGTTCGCTATCGCCGCATAAAATATAATGGCCTGAAAAGTCCATTGATCCTTCAAACGATTCCTTCAACAGCGTTATAACAACCTCAAGATCTTTTCTGCAAAAATATTTAAGACGTCTTAAAATATACTTATGATTATATATTTCTGAGATTCTGTTTTTAATCATGGTCAATTTTGAATAAAATGCCACCTTCCTTAAAATCAGAGTGACAATACCAATATCGCATATAAAAGCCAGGGGCAGACTTACCAGAAAAAGGAGTTTTTTCATTACCCCATCGCTGGAATTTTTAAGCGGAAAACAGTTGTCATTACCGCCGGTTGCGATTGAACCGCCAAAATCCATCATATTGGCATTTGCCTCAAGCAGTTTACTTGCAAAAGGAAGAACCCACGGGATATTACGCCACCTTATAGAAAGTGCCGCATTCCCTTTAACTTCATACTCTGAAACCGGGAGATATGATTTAAGGCTTGTATACATAATACTTTTTTCGGGTTTTTGACCTATGAAATTTGCACCAAAATGATCCGCGGCCATGATATCGCTACTGGCAATAATGGTGTGTGGCTTTGCAAAAATAGCCTTCATTTTCACGCCCATCCAGCCATCAGCGCCTGAGTAGCCTGATATAACCGAAAAATGGACCGGGAAATCTCTAATGAGCTCAGCCGTCCAGGGGCCTACTTTACGTTTACAGTGATAACCCCTTACTTTATCCTGTTCCGGAAGACATCCGTAAATATTTTTGATTGCCATTGTATAATAGGAATAAAAATGCGCTTTCATTCCTGATATATTTAGCCTGAAATCGGCCTTCGCCCATGTATTGCCTATCATCACTTTATGTTTACAAAAAGCATGTTCCGCCATGTCAAGCGTCAGATCTATCATAGGAATATACGCATCAATCCCGTCACCCTTAACGTGAATATCCCAGCTGGACTCTCCGTTATATTCCGGGATAATATTTTCATTAAAATAACCGGCACGGGCAGCGGTCTGAACAACGGCCCTGTTTTCAAACCAGTTCCCATACAGATTCTGACTCTCAACCACGGCAAGGTTTGTATACCCCTTTTTAAGTAACTGCCTTAAAGCGTGGATAACGATAAACGAATCGGTATATGTGCCGATATCATCCCGCCTCAGCATCATGGCAATATTCGGTTTAACAACAATCAGGAAATCCTCTTTAGACTTTCCTGATTTTTCTCTTTCCGCCTCAATGACATCATATAAACCCGCATCTTCTACAACCGAGTCATACAATGAATACTTATCATCAGTATGGTTTGTTGATGCTGCCACTATCGTTTTTTTCATCTGTGATTCATTCTCATCCATTATATAGTCCTGCTGTTTATGCCTGAACTCAACTTTGATGCTCTCGTAAAAATTCTATACATGACTAAGGAAAAGGGCCCATGTATAAGATTTAGTGGTTAGCCAGGCTTGTAGTAGTACAGATGGTACTTCAAAAGTCTGGCCTGCCACTAAAGCAAAGTAGATAGGACTTTTACGACGCCATCAAATTTAAAAAAATGGAAAACCAGGATAATGATAAGGGGGGGGTTATTAATGAACACAAGTAAACATTATCCCGGTTTTCTATATAAATTTTTTAGACTGCGTTAAGCATCAGATCTTTATCTTTCTTTATATCAGGTTCATAACATTCTACAGGCAGTTTGCCGGCTCTGCCAATACAGCCATTACAAAAATTGCATTGAGGTCCTGTTTTCCCATCCTGAAAATGCTTATACAAATAAGGATCTGCAATCATCGATCTACCAAAGGAGACAGCATCACAATCCCCGTTTTTAACAACAGTCTCTGATTTCTCCTTTGTCAAAAAACCACCGACACATATAACCGGTATACTGAGATTCTTTTTAAATTCCTTTGCATACCGTGTATTAAAGCCCTCTTCATGGGGCCAAAGTTTATTGAATGCATAAGAAATCGGATACTTAAAAAGCTTTACCCCATGTCTCTGGATAAAGGGCAGCTGATCGCCAATACCCTCTTTAATTAATCCGTCAAAAAAATCAAAGAATGTACCGCGTATCATAGGAAAACCGGATTCGTAATGTCCGACTGTAATCTCAACCCCATCAAGTCCCTCTTCCTGCATTATACGAGCAACTTCTACAAGTTCAGCTGTCTTTAATCCGGCCCGGCCCGGCAAAACATCAGCGCCGCCAATTTTCAATATAATCGGAAATGCATCCCCTGTTCTTTCCCGAACAGCTTTGTAAATATCCTGAAGTATTTTCATTCTCTTTTGAAAAGAACCGCCATATGCATCTTTACGTCTGTTTGTATAAGGAGATAGAAACTGATTTATAAGATACCCATGTCCCGCATGTATCTGAACCCCATCGAAACCGGCTTTTTGGCAACACTCAGCCGAAACAGCAAAGTTCTCAATTACCGCTTTAATCTCATCCTCTAATAAAGGTCGGGGCTTTGTTCCCATAACCTTTTCACGGACATCAGAGGCAGAAACCGCAGAATCAAGCCCCATTGCTTTCGGCATGACCTGTCTGCCACAATGATTTATTTGTCCAAAAAGCGTAGATCCATGCTCATGAATAAGATCTGCCCATCGTTTGAGCCCCGGTATTTTGTCCTCATTATCAGCACCGCACATTCTGTATGTCGATTTTCCTTCATCACTGACGAAAAGATTACCGGTAATAATAAGCGGTGTCCCTGCTTTTGCAATCGGCTCATAAAATTCAAGGAGTTCATCCGTCACAAACCCATCAACAGTAGCCCTTGTCTCCGAAGTTGCAGTCTTAAATACCCGCCCCTTCACTTCAAGACTGCCGATCCGGATTTTTGAAAACAATACATTTTGATGCCGTTCAGTCATAAAGCCTCCCGGTTCATTCAGTTTTGATGACGTCGTAAAAAGACACATCTACTTCGCTTTAGTTATTGGCCAGACTTTTGAAGTACTACTTCAAGCCTGGTCAACCACGAAAGCTTGTACATGGCCCCTTTTCTTTAGCCATCTATATTTTTTTTACAAGAGCATCAGTTTCGTAATCCAACGTAACAATAGCATGAGATAAAATATGAATGACACATCATTCTATAAACTTCAATGAAAAAATGACCGGTATGTTAACTTTTTTTATAGTCTATTAATTTTTTTCATAACAAGTGTTAAATTTATTAATAGTTGTTTAAATTTTTTAACATTAATTTATTAAATTTAACATTGGTAAATCTTTAAATTTCAAGGCTATACAAATTATCATTATTCAATAAATAAAACACCACGAATGTGGCATACATTTTGCTTTATTTTGTGAACGTTGTTAACTTTTTAATGGACGCAGTTATTATCTAATTATTGAGTTAAAAATAAACCACAATTTATTATCCTGAAATCTCATTCAGGAAACGGGTAGAAAAAATGAAAAAATTAAATAAAGGATTTACTCTGGTAGAGTTGTTGATTGCTATTAGTATCATTGGCATTATGCTCGCATTAGCAACCCCCTCATTCGGGCGCCACCGAATAAACAGCAGAACAAAAGATACGGCCTATGATATCTACAACCTCCTGCAACAGGCTAAAATAATTGCAATCAAAGAAGGGGCACCTGTAAGAGTAATATTTGACAATGCAATTTCGGACGTAGTTGAATTCTCAACTGTTACTATGAGACCTTCTAACGGCATTGTAAGGGCCCGGGTTTTAGTTCTGGATGAAATACAGACGTCACAATCAATCCAGCAAACGGTCTTTAACTCCAGAGGAAGAGTCAACACTGGGACCAGAGGGACATGGATGATCAGTAATAAAAGTACCGGCTATGGGTATACAGTTGCCGTTAATATTATTGGTAATATCACCATAACCCCTACTGCTGTTAACTAAATTTTTTTCCCAGGGATGTACACATGAAAAACAAAGGATATACCTTAATAGAAATACTGATAGCAATCAGCATTATCTCCATTGTATTAAGCTCAATTGTAGCAATGTTTACAAGTTCACTACAAAATTCAGCGGATATGCAAAAAAAGATTGCCATGCAGCAGAATGGAAGAGCGGCGCTCAATTTTATCGCCAATGAAATAAAGATGGCTGGATACTCACCAACATCAAATGGTGGCGGAATAACAACAGCCGGGCTGAACGACATACGATTTACAAAAGATATTAATAATGATGGAAATTTTAATGGTCCAAATGAAGACATCCGATTTTTCTTTAACAGCTCACCACCCAATAATCCGCTATCTACAAATAACCGGCTGATGATGTCATTCATTGATGAGTCTGGTGTGAGTGATAGTGCTGCAGTATTAGACAATGTAGAAAGTTTCAGGGTGCTTTACGCATATGATATTGAGGGTTTAGGATCAGCAGGTTACGGCAGACTTGAAGCAAACAATAGTGATGATATTAAATGGACCTATGACAGCGACTCAGATGGCATTCTGGACAATTATTATACCTTTTCAAACAACTCGATCAACCCCGGCCCAAATTCTGATAATCTTTTTAACAATCAGGGGGCTCAATTGGAATTATCCCGAATTCGTGCTGTTAAACTTATGATTCTTGTCAGATCAAATACAAAGAAAAATTATGGAATGCAAAACAATAATAAATTTAATTTACCCGGTGATGAAGGCATCGAGTCTTCAGGGTCTTTGAGTAATAATTTTAGATACAAAATGTTTTCTATGAACGTAAAGCTCAGGAATCTGTATTTTTAAAAGAATTAATTTCAATTAATTTAAACCCAGGAGAAAAAATGCAACAGATAAATAACGAAAATGGATTTTCACTGATTGAAATCCTTATTGCAATTGTTGTTCTGGCAATTGGTATCACCGGTGCTGTAAAAATGCAGCATCACACAATGACTGTTGATTACAAAACTGCAAAGTCTGATGAAGCAAACCGTATTCTTGCATCATTTTGCGAAGATACGAACCTGGCTGAGATCAATGATTTAGTTATACCGGCTCAACAACCGGGCAGTGTTACTATATTACAAGCATCACTGATTACTGATTTTGATTACAACAATGCCCTGTCATTCCAGACCGATAGTGGTATAAAAGTTTTTCGTCTGATTACTGATACCTTAGTAAGTGGAACACTCAGTTATAAAACAGTTCAGCTTTGTGCTGCATGGCAGACTGCTAATAATTCCAGGCCTCATTTTTTAACAAGAACTGTAATAAAACCTATAGCAAGTGATTCTTAGGAGAATTACCATGATACGTGCCAAGTATGACCATGAAAAAGGGTCTGTTTTAGTATTAGCCATTTTTGTAATGTTTGCCATTACAATTATTGGTATGATGGCTTCAAAGTCGACATCAATTGAAACACAGATTGCCTCAAACCAAAGGAAAATTGATGAAAACATAGCCAATGCAGAAGCCGCTCTGAACCATGCCGTTAGAAACTTTAGAAATCTGGATACAATACCAGCTGTTACAGGTGGTGGCGGTGAGATCACTACGCAGGAATACTCTATCGCAAATCTACTGAACGATAATAACTGTCCAAGTGTGGAACAGGCAATTTATGTTGGTGATTCAAGTCTATCTTTTCCGGGAACCACCGTTCCTGTAGCCAGAATTGAAGTCAGACGCATTGTCCAAAAAGATATAGATGGAGACAACATCTTTGATGATATTGACACCGACCTTTCTGACCAGGCAGATAACGTTCCTAATTTACCACATACGTACTATGCCGGTTCTATTGATCGAAAAAGATTTGCAATAACAGTAACCGCTTATGAAAAAAACTCGAGTAACCTGTCTACAGTGTGGGTTCAAAAAGGGATAAATCTCCCAATAAAACAGGACAGTGATATTTTCTGATAACAATAACCAAACCGGAGGACTCTATTGTGATAAAAAAACTAACTCTCTTTCTGATATTCCTGTTATTAGTCCCTCTGAGCCTTTCAGCAGAGGATATTGAAGTCTTTGAATGCACAACAAACGTTAAGCCAAATGTACTTTTTCTTTTCGATACTTCAGCAAGTATGAGAAAGCACAGTGTTTATGCGTCACAGATCCCTGCTTATGACCATAACAGAACGACCTGGGGAAACCACTCAAGCGATGAACCATACAAACTATGGTATAAAGAGAGTGAAAGTGATCCATTATGGAAACGTTTTGGCTGGTGGTCAGAAGCCCTAATTAATTTTGACAGCATAAGTTATTGGAAAGATCTTAAGCCTGCGGTCTGTACACCTGAAGACCAGGAGGAAGGACTTATAGAAAATTATTGCAGTCTCTGTTCCAGTTCAGGAGATTGTAGTAATTGTAATGCAAAGGAACAAATCTGGAAAAATGGTCACTTTGATGGCTACCTGAATCAATATTATGGTGATTGCAGTAATAATACCCCATCCGTTTTTTTACCACCGGGTATATATTTATCTGATCGGCTTGTTGTCACTAAAAACTATATTAATTATATGGCCTTTGTTGACGATGAGATGGAACGAATCCGGTGGGATACCCCGGCAACGATGCCTTCCGGTCTAACGGACTATGACCTTGAAACGTATAATCCAAACAGGGATTACTATAATTATTATGGTGACGGGCTGGGCTACGGCGACTATAAAGTTGAATATGATCTTGATTCTAATGGCTGTCTGAAAGATGAAAATGACATCGTTTATCTGAACCTTCTTCAGGCTGATGCCGATGAGGACTTACTGATTAGAAAATTTAAATTTGGTATAGCCATTGACAATATTCTTTGTGATGATGCTAAAGAGGATCTTCAAAATTACGGCTGGACGAAAAGTAAAGTACAGGAAGTTGGGATAAGTTCACTGAAATGTAAGTGGTATGTTATTAAGAAGCTCCTGATGACCGCAAATTTTCTAAACTATATCGATATGCAGGAATCCCGGCGATATAATGGGATTAATGCCGTATGGGATGTTCTTAAATCCAGATATAACGGTGATGAACTTGAAGCAAGGTTTGGATTGATGCAGTTTGATTATAATTGGAATATCCTATGGGCTAATCTGGGTGGAGACCTATCAGTACCCTGTGGCGCTTCACCTGATCAGATGACAAGATTCAAGGAGGCATTGTTCGGTCGTTTTGATCATAAATCAGCAACGGATACTTATGGCCAGCCGCTTAACTTTGGAAGCGGTAAGATAGATATATTAAAGGGGACTCCAATAGCTGAAAGTCTTATCGAGGCCGGTTTGTATTTTGCGGGCCAGAACAGCTGGTTTAATACCTACCCGGTACCCGATGATTTCTTTAACAACACTGTTGATTATACAACCACAGATGCAGAGCAGAACTATGATGCCCACCAGGCAGCAACGACTTCAGGTACTTGCAAATACAGAAGCCCTATCCTTTGTTCAACACAAAAAAACCATATTGTACTGATCACAGATGGTGCCCCGACGTATGATATAAGCCCCAAAATTAAAAATGAACCGTTTTACTACTACAATTCAAGCGGGGGCATAACCAGCAGAACAATTGGCAACTATGATCCAAATGATGGTGATAATCCGGATGATCCTCTCGGATCAATCTATCAGTTCTGGGCTGATGATGTGGCAAAATTTTTAAATGATTCGGATAATATTGATTTTTCGCCTCTTGATAATCCACAAAACATTCTAACCCATGTCATCACCTTCATGATGCATGCAGACGAAGGTGCTTATGACGGTAATCATATGGCATCAATTGCTTCAAACGGTGGAACGACTGTACCCCATACAGCCCGTGATAAAGGTGAACTCCAGACACAGATAAATGAAATTCTTAAAGGCGTTTTAATGAGCGGTACATTCTCCTCTGCAGTAACCCCTGTCAGACAGGATGACCTTATCTATTCCGGAAATACAACATTTCTAACCTCATTTCAAATTGGAGATGGTACCAGAGGAACCGGAAATATCAAACAATATAAAAGAGATGGTGATAAGATCAAAGGAATCGATGATCGAACTGATCTTGAAGCTGATCTTATGACAGCAAGTGGTTCAATCGTTCCTGGCATCAGAGATCTTTGGGGCGTTTCAGTTACCGATCTTAATGAGAAAATTCCGACTGAAGGCGTAGCATATAAATTATGGAAACGAATCGCTGATTTAAACGCAGGAGGCCTTGATATAGACTCAAAATTATTACGTCTTGCTGACGAAAGAAAGATTTATTCAAGTTTTAATTCGAGTGGGAGCAAACCTGTCCGTTCAATTTTAGATTTAGCATTCTCTGCGACTGATAATATTGTAATCAAAACAACCAGTGGCGACACAATGACCGGAAACACTCTGAAAACATTCCTCACGAATGCTATATATGGCTATGGACTTGATTGGCCTTTAGGCGATATTACTCATTCAGACATTGTCGTTACAGCGATACCTGATGCTACCGACCCAAAAAATATTGCTGCTTCATACATGTTTGCCGGTGCAAATGACGGAATGCTTCATTGTTTTAACGTAGAGACAGGACGTGAAGAATGGACTTTTATACCACCCGATTTTTTAGGAACTTCAAAACTGGCCCCCCTTGGCAATAATTATCATGGGTGGTATGTTGATGGCGGAATTACAATATTTTCAGAAATGGTCTACTTTGACCAGGCCGGTCAGGTGACAACAAATCCTGATGAAATAAAACTTAAAGTAAAATTCCCGAAATATCTGATATTTGGTGAACGACGTGGCGGTAATTATTATCATATTCTCAATATCAGGGATATTGCAACAACCAATAAACCAGACTACATAAAAGGAATAAGCGATAACGATAGCGGACAATCATGGAGCAATCCCCGTTTATGTCAGGTAATGGATGGCGATGATAAAAAAACAGGCTTTCTTGTTGGTGGTGGTTACGATGAGAGGTATGATGACAGAAGTTATGAAAAAGACCCGAGTGATCTTCCCAAAGGAAGGTATCTTGCCATATACGATATAACTGATGGTACATTAATTGGCGATAAGATTGGCTCCACCGGAGTCGGTAAAATCACTGATTCCGTTGTTGCAGCAAGAATCAATGATATTGACCATGATGCAGACAGAGTTTTTTCAACTATCGTTGCCGGCGATTTAGGTGGCAATGTTTATCGCTATAACGCAGATGGGTCCGGCAACTGGTCCGGCTATAAACTCTTCTCATGCCCCGAAGCTACAAGCATTTTAGTTCCGGACCCTGACGTGCCTAATGCGACAAAGTCAGTCAGTGTACCGCAAAAAATATTTTATGCTCCGGTAATAAATAAAAACCCTGAATCAAATAAAAATATGGTATTTTTCGGTACCGGGGACAGGGAAAATCCTAAAGAATACGAAGTTAATGGCATATACGGAGTAGAGGATCACCCGACAGGCGGGCTTCTTCCGGAAGACCTTACAAGATTCAATCTGACAGCTGTATTTAATGGCGCGGACCAGAATAACGGAAAGGTATATACCAGGTATAGCCTTATGGATCTGACAAATGTAGAATCTCCAAAAGGCTGGTATTTTAATCTTCCGGATGCAGATAGCGGGGAAAAAGTTATTTCAGAACCCATTGTGTTAGGAAACATTCTTATCATGGCCACGAATATACCGGTTGCTGCCTCAGCGGATGAAGCATATGGACCATGTCAGAGTAAAGGCTGTGATTCAGGAACCGGAAGAGTATACATTATTAACACTTTAAGGAGCAATTTCAGTGTTAAATCATTCGGCACAGGAACGACTGACCCGATGCCACAACCAAAAATTGTTTTTGATAAAGACAGTGGCAAGGTGCTCGTAAGTACAGGCGATGGGGGGCTTTATGACCCGGGTATATCTGTTTTAAATGGTCTGTACTGGAAGAATAACGCAAACGAATAACCATAACTGATTATAGGCAACCGCCCTTTATTGTGGGCGGTTGCTTATAAAATTAACAATAAGAATTAAAAAACACCTACCGGCTTTTTGTCACACCACACCTTTGACACATGGAAAACACATAACACTCACTGCAAAACGGCGACACAGGCCGACAGACAGTCTGCCCAAACGACACAAGCATCTCTGTATAATCAATCCAGTATTTTTCAGGCAATATTTCCCTTAACGTCATCTCTGTTTTTTCAGGGGTTATTGTTTTAACATAACCGATTCGGTTACTGACTCTGTGCACATGGGAATCGACACAAACGGCATTTTTCTGAAAGCCTTCCACCAGTACAAGATTTGCGGTCTTTCTGCCGACACCGGGCAAGGTCAGAAGTTCGTCAAGCGTCTCCGGCACCTTTGAATTATAGTTTTCAATAAGAATTCTGCTGATGGCTATTAACCTTTCTGATTTTGTTGGATAAAACGAGGCCGGGTATATCAGCGCTGCAATTTTCTCAGCGCCCGTCATAATCATCTCTTCAGGCGTTTTAGCCAGTGCAAATAACCGCCTGGATGCTTCAGCTGTAACGTTATCCCGGGTTCTCAGGGAAATCAGCGTTGAAACCAGAATACAATACGGGCTGAGGCCTTTGCCGGCAACCCTCGTAATTACAGGTTTCTCCATCTCTTTATATGCCTTGCTCAGAACAGACATAAAGGTATCAATTGGAAAAGAATCTTTCATCATAATTCCTGCACTAAATCTGATCAAAGGAAAGATGTAAAGAAAATATATTACAAACGACTTAAAATATGTTAAATCAGACAAAAATTAGACGCAATAACCATAAAATATACGGAGACGGGAAAATGAAACAGGAACGAATTCACAACTTTAATGCAGGACCGTCTGCAATGCCGCTGGAAGTCCTTGAAGAGATTCAGGCCTCTTTTTTAAACTATAAAGACTGCGGCATGTCCGTAACTGAAATCAGCCATCGATCCAAGTGGTTTGATGAAATCATTAACGATACTCAGGTAAGAATTAAACGACTCCTTAACATTGGCGACAACTACAAGGTGCTTTTTATTCAGGGCGGCGCAAGCATGCAGTTTGCCTTTTTGCCGATGAACTTTCTGACAGCATCAAATTCAGCCGATTATGTTAATACCGGCACCTGGTCAACCAAGGCGATTGCAGAAGCCGAAATTCAGGACAAAAATATCAATGTGGTTGCTTCATCCGAGGATCGCCAGTTTTCATATATTCCGAAAAATATCCACTTTAACAGTGATGCCGCTTATGCTCATATTACAACGAATAATACGATTAAGGGCACCCAGTTTCATGCAACACCAGACACGGGTAATGTCCCCGTTATTGCCGATATGTCATCTGATATTTTAAGCAGACCAATGCCGGATATTGAACGCTACGGTCTTATTTACGGCGGTGCGCAGAAAAATATCGGCGCTGCCGGTGTGGCTGTTGTGATTATTCGTGAAGATATGCTGGATATGGTTCAGAATACTATTCCAACCATGATGCGGTATACTACCTATGCCGATAAAAATTCAATGTTCAACACACCATCCTGCTTTGCCATCTATTATATGCAGCTGGTTATGAAGTGGCTTGAAGAGACCGTCGGCGGACTTGATAAAATTGATGCGCTCAACCGACAAAAGGCTGAAGCACTCTATGGCGTTATTGATCATAGCGATTTTTTTCAGGGAATTGCTGAAAAAGAAGACCGCTCATTAATGAATGTAACCTTCAGATTAACTGATCCGGGCCTTGAATCAAAATTTATTGAAGCGGCTCTGGCAAATGATCTTGGCGGTCTGAAAGGCCATAAGTCAGTCGGCGGATGCCGGGCATCCATATATAACGCGACCCGACTTCAATCTGTTGAAATTCTGGCAGACTTTATGAAGGATTTTGAAAAGAAAAACGGGTAACCGACTATGGAATCCTGGAAAAAAAACGTTCCGCTTTTAAACTCCGGGTTTTGCGATGATATCATTCTAAATATCAATGAGCTCCGCAAAACCCGTACCGTTTACCCTGCCGAATCTGATGTTTTTGCAGCTCTGAAACTCGTCCGGTTTAATGAGGTAAAAGCTGTAATAATTGGCCAGGACCCTTATCATGGGCCTGGTCAGGCACATGGATTATCTTTTTCTGTCCCCAAAGGGGTTAAGCCCCCGCCCTCTTTAAAAAACATTTTTAAAGAAATTAGTACAGATGTATACCCGGAGCAGGATTATTCAGCGGATGACTTCTCAACAGATCTCTCCCATTGGGCAAAACAGGGTGTACTCCTGTTAAATGCAAGTCTTACGGTTGAGGAAAAAAAACCGGGCTCCCATAAAAATTCCGGCTGGTTAAAAATTACCGATCAGATAATCGATGAACTCAGTAAAAAAAGAAATAATCTCATATTTCTTCTATGGGGAGCCTATGCGCAATCAAAAACAAATCTGATTGACGAAACCAGACATCTTGTTCTTGAAGCCCCGCACCCGTCCCCTCTTTCGTCTTATCGGGGTTTTTTCGGTTGCAGACATTTTTCAAAAACAAATCAATACCTTCTGCAAAATGGCAAATCTGAGATCAACTGGTAAAGAGCCCGTTTTATCACATATCTATTCTAAATGTCTTTTCACACCGTCCTTCATGATGCATCAGGCAGGTTTTTATATCCGGCTGAAAGGTAAATGACAGACCAAGACCATTCAACCATCCTGCAACCCTTTCATGGATGCCGCATTCGTATGTGCCCGCCATGCCGATCCTTTCCATGCCCTTATGGGCAAAACAATCATCCGTTTTCCAGTGAATCACATTTTCTCCCGGGAATGACACCTGAAACTTCATGAAATCAGGGCGAATCAGCGAAAAACTTTCAAGGACAAATCTTTTAAGATGTTCGAAGTCAGTAATTTCATCAACGTCCAGGGCTTTTTTTATCCGTTTAATCTCAAAGACAGCCATGGATTGAATTGCCGCTCGGTTCAGTTCGTTGGTCTTCTCTATACCAAATGCCGCCAGACAATGGTAAAACCACATGGCATCGTGGGTAAGCCAACCCTGATTTAAAAGATTCCGCAATTCATCTTTACTTATTTCTGATGCATTTTTCATCCTGACCTCCTCTTAGTCCGATATCGGACTATTAATGGAAATTTTTTTACCACGCCTCATTAATTTTATTCAAACTCCTGACAAGCTGTTCCCGCTCTTCCATTGGCATATCCTTATACACCTTTTGAATCAGTTTGTCGGAAATGTCCACAAGGTCGCCCTTTAAGTCACGGCCTTTATCAGTAAGAGAGATGATGAAACTCCGATTGTCTGTATCATCAGTATTTTTCTCTGCATATCCGGCTTTAATTATTTTCTCAACAAGTGTCGTCACAGTCGATTTTTTTCTGTCAACAATTTCAGCAATCGCTTTCATAGAAAGGTTGCCGTACCTGAATAATGCAAAGAGTACATCACCATGAACCGGTTTCAGGCCGCCCATATCTCTCTCGGAAAGCTCTGCAGTTATAAACCGATTCGCTTTTTCCCGAACACGAGCAACAAGATGAATAATCATTTCAGGTTCATTTCTCATAAACACTACATAGTCCGATATCGGACTATATGTCAACAAATTATGCAATTCACCTGATAAATATAACAATTCAGACAAATCCTGTTGCAGTAAATAAAAAAATTTACCATAATCAGGCTATATTATGAAAGCGTATTCAAATCATTACGGAGCTGCTCAAATGAATAAATATATTTGTTATTATATTATCCTCACCCTGGTGATGATTTCAACCGCTATAGCCCTGGAACCACCGTCAGAAAACCGGAGTCGTTTTTCGGGACGGATTGAAGCCGGAGGTTTTTATGCAAATTCAGACAGTCAGGTCATCGCCTATGAGGTAAGCGGTATAGATAAACGTATTGAAAATCTGGGGAAAAGTGAGTCTGAACTCTCTTTTGGGGCACCACTAATCCTTTTTGACGTCAATTATGAATTGTCAGATGACGTCCTCATCTACTTTGGTACCCCATTTTTCATGGACAGTCGTGAAGGTTTAAGTCTTGGTGCAGAACTCCTTCTAAATAATAACAGTGTTCTTGATATCTCGGTTTTCGGCGACTCCTCCGGTATATGGCAGGACCCCTATCTCACAGGGGAAGACAGGGCATTCACATACAGTCATAAAGCCGGTCTTAACCTCATGTTCTCGGATATTATGGGGACCGATTTTCTCCTTAATTATGTCGCAAGCGTCTATACGGTTGATGATGACATTTCCGGGGATAACGACGCAAGACTTAAACGTGAAGGATTAACGCAAAAAATAAAACCCGGCTATACTTTTAACCTGAACAAGGATTCCGGTACCGCGTTAATTTCATCCCTGATTTATGAAAGAAATGAGAGTGAGGGAAAAGCTTACACTTATGATAAAGCGGGCCTTGAGCTGAGCCTTGCATTTGAAACAAATCAAAACAGCATCGTATTTTCGGCAGTCACTGAAAGCCTTTTTTACAATAACAAAAACCCGGTTTTCAATAAGAAAGTACGGGATACCAATTACTCAGGCAGTTTTATTTTTTCCCGTAAAAACCTGTTGGAAACAGACTGGTATTTACGCGTCGGTGGTGGTTTGGATTACCTCGATTCTAATGTAAATTTTTTCGATCATGTTATCTATATAGTCGGTTTAACTATGGGATACTCATTTGAATAAAATGATTAAACAGACGCTTAATATCTGCCTGACAGGAGCCATTGTACTGACGATGTCTTTCCATATATGTCATGCAGACACAACCGGATCTGCGGAGCGGGACTATACTGTTCTTCCTGAGAACGGTGTCATAATTGCGGCGTTCTTCCCGGGTAATTCAACTTTTTCACATTCGCGAATAAAAAACTCAGTCAGCAGAAAAAAGAATAAAACCAAAAAAATCCAAAAACGTTTCAGAATCAACTTTAATAAATTTATAGAAAAGGAAAAAAACCTGATTGAGTCTTTTGAAAAGATTGAAAAAAATAACCGCCTGTTCCTATACTGGCAACTGGGCGCCGCAATCTCGGGAGAAGAGCAACAGGTTAAACATAAACACTATTCTTCGTTTTTAATACAGCATTTAGCGTTGACACTGAATATACCTGAAAAGACAATTGAAAAGACCAGAACACTCCATGAAACATATCCGGTGATCGCTTTCATACCCCGCACATTTTCATGGGAGCATATCGATCTCCTGCTCGATATTTCTGACGACTCCGTCAGGCATTTTTACAGGACCCACACGATTAATAACAATGTAACACCGGATGAGCTCCGGGTATTAATTCACAGCAGAGTTCATGAGGCAGTAGAGAATGAAGATTAATCTGATGCCCCCACTTAGGGTTATACTAACTGCTGCATTCATAAGTCTCTATCTCCATGGAGCCCTTACAGTCTCATACGCTGAGTCAAATTCTGAAAGCCCCTCAACACTATTTCTACCCAAGGACACATTCGATTATACCATGGAGCCGTTATCATCTGACTCTGTTGAAACACATGATGCATGGGAGACTTTAGCCGGATTTAATATCAGCGAACTGAATCCTTCAGGAGAGTTCTGGCTGAGAATACCGATTCCTTCCATGCTGGATGAAAATCCGGCCATCGTCATTACAGCTTATCTTGAACGGTTTGAAGTATACAGCAGTTCAAGTCGCATTTACTCCTGGCCTGACAGCCTTGATTTCGCTTATTACAAAAGCCACATGATCCCTGTGGACGAGACCGAAAATCCATTTAATATCTATGTAAGGGTATTCTACTCAGACGTTTCAGGAATCGGTGAGATTTACGCTGTTTTAACCGGTACAAAACCGGATTTAATTATGGCCGTTACATCCGACCGTGAGGCGATTGTTAAAAGTAGCATGATTGAAATCTGTCAGGGTTTTATACTCTTTGTTGCAGGTATCGGTTGTCTTATGATTTTCATTTTAAGATTCAGGGAGAAGGAATATCCCTTTTTCGGTTTTGGTTTTTTTTCGCTGGCAGCGGGTGTTACCTATCTTTCCGGCCTCCACCCCTTATGTTATTTAAATGTCTCACCCGCTATTTATTTTTATGTAAAGACGGTTTCATTTTTACTGGTGCCCGTTGGCCTCTTTGTCTTTGCAGAGAGTATTTTCGGTAAAGGCACTCATTCAATTATCCGCAGGCTTTGGCAATTTCACCTGATCTTTGCCATGACTGCTTTTTTACTTATTAAGCTTAATATCGATTATACCTGGTTTATTTTCTTTGCTCTGGTTTTAAACTGCTCATTATGCGCAATAATAATATTGAAATCAGACTCTAATTCTATCCCGGATTATAAAATAAAAATCTCTTTTGCGGCTTTTTTAACACTCTTTGTTGCGCTTACCATTATCCAGTTTTTAAATTTCCTTAATTTCATTCCGTGGTCATATGATCTCTTCGGCTGGGGTATGCTCCTTTTTGCTTTTGCATTAGGATATACGCTAATTCAGCATTACAGAAACACATACAACAAAATGCTAAACGTCTCCCTTGAACTTGAAAAAAACAAAACAGAGATGCTTGAACTTCAGAAAGAGAAACTGACATCTCAGCTTGAAGCCCTGAAAAACCAACTTGATCCTCACTTTCTATTCAACAATCTGAGTACACTGGCTTCAATTATTGAGGATAATCAGGACGCAGCGGTGCAGTTTATTAATGAACTCTCCATGATATACAGGTATGTTCTCCAGGCAAAGGTCCATACGCTGGTGGCCTTATCTGAAGAACTCGATTTTATCAATTCATACAAATACCTCATGTCGAAACGGTTTGGTGAAAACCTGACACTGAGTATCACTGTATCTGAACAGCAGAAACAATACAGTATTGCCCCGTTCTCACTTCAGCTTCTGGTTGAAAATGCTGTAAAACATAATATCCTCTCCGGTAAAAGACCCCTTAATGTGGATATCATGATCGAAAACAATGAGTACCTCATTGTCAAAAATAATCTTCAGAAAAAAAACACGCCTGTTGAATCAACCGGCATCGGGCTTGAAAATATAAAAAACAGATACAAGCTTCTTACGGATAAAGAGGTCTCTGTCACTGAGTCAGAGACTGAATTTATTGTCAAAATACCCATTTTTACACATTCAGGATAAGACGATGAAAACACTTATTATTGAAGACGAAATTTCTGCATCAAAACGGTTAAAAAATATGCTGAAAAAGATTGATCCAACCCTTGAAATTACTGCCACAATAGACAGCATTGAAGATGCTGTAAACTGGCTTAATGAGAATGATGAGCCTGACCTTATCTTTGCTGACATTCAATTGTCTGATGGCGTCTGCTTTGAGATTTTCAGGCAGGTTAAAACAAAGTGCCCTGTCATTTTTACAACGGCATATGATGAATATGCGATTGAAGCATTCAAGGTAAACAGCATAGACTACCTGTTAAAACCCATTGATCAGAAAGTGCTTGAGGCAGCAATTGAAAAATTCAAGTCAATTAAAGAACGTTATGCCGCTCCGGCAAATAATATTGAATCGCTCCTTAAACAAATGAGTCAGACGACTGTCACAGAATACAAGTCCCGCTTTCTGGTCAAAAAAGGACAGGCGATGAAGACTGTTTCGACCTCAGAAGCTGCCTACTTCATAATCGACAACCAGCTCGTATTCCTTGTTGCAAAAGATGGGGGCCGATACGTCATCGAACACAGCCTTGATGAACTTGAAGCGATGCTCGATCCCGCACTTTTTTTTAGAATAAACCGTCAGATGATTATTTCTCTTGAATCAGTAACAACGATTCATCCCTACTTCAACAGCAGGCTCAAGCTGATGCTTGAACCCGTAATAAAAGCAGAAATTCTTGTCAGCAGAATGAAGGTGAGTGAGTTTAAGAAGTGGCTGGATCAATAAACGGCGCTACCACATTATTAAGGAGACACTCGAAAATAAATTTGACAAAACTATCCTCCCGCTATATATTTTCCGAATGTATAAATAACACCGTTTACTATCAGGTTATGTTTTCGCGATAAAGCACGTCGGTTATTGATTAAAGTGATCTGTTAAAAGGAGATAAAAATGAAGAGAATGAATCTGGCCCTAATCATTGCATGCGTTATTCTTTTTTTGTCATTTCAACCAGCAACAGGTTCGGAAGAATGGACACTTGTAAGAGAGAAAAATGGTATTTCAACATACTCCAGCGATGTTCCGGGCTCAACGTATAAGGCGTTTAAGTCGACAACAATTATAAACGCTACAATGGCAGCAGTTGGAGCCGTTCTCAGGGATGTCGCAGAGTACCCAAAGTGGATCGATAAAGTCAGCGAAACCAAAATACTTAAAAAGCATAATGAAAACGACATGGATGTTTATATTATTATGAATTTCCCCTGGCCCACATCAGACAGAGATGCGACAGCCAGTGCGAAGACGACCATTGACCCTGAAACAGGTAATGTAACGGTTACAACGGAATTATTTGCAGATCCGGCTGTACCACCAAAAAAAGGGTTTGTACGTCTTCCTAAGATGTTCCAGCAGTATATTCTTGCATATAAAGAATTCGACAGAACAGAAATTACATATTCAATACACCTGGAAACTGGCGGAAACCTTAAGGCGCTTCTTGTAAACGGTCAGACAGAAAAATCCCCACATAAATCTCTGGCAAACTTAAAAACCTTTGTTCAGCAGAAAAAATATGCCAGTTCTGATCCACTGGATCCTGTTAACATTGAGACTGCCCGTACAATTATTAAAGCCATTGCTAAAAAGAGTTATAAGGACCAGGATATCATTAACATGCTCACAACCGATAAAGAATTAATGACAATATCGATACGAGCCGGATACTCCGATGAAGGCATTAATGAAATTGCAAATGCACTTATCAAAAAATATCTCAAAACAGATATGTTTATTAGCAAAATCGAAAATCATAAAGACAAAGAGCTCCTTGCAATGGCAGCGAGTGATGATACGCTGGTCGAAAATTTTTCAAAAGACCATGAGCTCTTGAAAATAATTCAAACTGAAGGTGAAATGAACACCAGAGTACTGGACGCAATTGCAGACCGAATTAAATAATTACCGAATCTGGTTTTAAATAAAGAATAAAAAGTAGTGGCCGGGCTCGCCCCGGCCAGCAACGAAGCTGTTTAAAATGTTACTGTAATTGCTGCTATAATCTGAGCAGGTGATTAGTTGTCTTCACCGGGTTCAGAATCTCAACCGATTTCAATGTATCTGACTCATTGATAATTGTAATCTTAACAAGAGCACCATGCGCTAACGTCCCAAGAAGTTGAATAGCGTGTGCCCGGTCACTCACATCGATATCATTTATTTTAACAATCAAATCGCCATCCATTAGATCAGAGGCCTCACCATCCAAAGTTTCGACACGAACATCTTTATCGTCATCAATAAGCATGAACACCTCAGGCTGTTCTGAAGGCCATAAAGCATCCGCAAGTAACAACAAAGGTGTTTCAGAGACTGAAGCCATGACACTGTATTCCCTTGCCAGTTTTAGATTCCCGTTCTCTTTTTCAGTCTTTGCTTTCAATCGAAATAGCTCCGGCAGTCTGCCAAGCAGGGCATTAATCTCATCTAAGGCTTTATTAACGGCACTATTTATCAATTGCTGCCTGATATTATAATCACCGGCAAGATCAAGGGGATCACGACTAATTTTTGCTTTGGTACTTCCAGGGACATAAGTATCTTTAAGATTCAGTGTTTCAGAAAACGTTTTCTTTAAAAGGACGTGACCGGTTTTGTCATCCGTCAGAAAAATCGTAAAATTAATTGAAGTATCTACATGATGTTCTTCAACAGTATATCTGTGGTGCCTGTATACCGGCTGCTCAATATATTTATCGGGTTTCATTATTTCTGACATCACATCAAAAAACAGATCAAGAGCAGCAAGAGCGTCACTGTTATGAGTCTGGTTATCATCTATCTCCCTGTTGATATATTCAATATAATCAGGGTTCACAATTTTTTGATAATGGCTGATATAGGGTTTTTCAGTTTCAACCTTGTCAATACTATGCCGAAAAGTGGCTGATTCAACAGAGCCATTGAGGATCAGGGAGGTCCCCTTCAGGCTCCCCATATACCTTGAGAAATCTGTGACAGGTTCAGCATACTTTAATCGAATGTCAGATTTCCGATCTATCTCTGGTTCATCAGTGATGTAAATCATGCACTTTATGACTTTATTTTTATATATTTTCTCAAAAAGACCATTGGCTAATTGAGCGCCTTTATCCCTGAGATCATTATTATGTCCTGAAAACCCGGCAAGCTTCAGTGTGGGGACAGCATTCTGAAGGACATCTGCCATCGTGTTTTCAAGTAACGCCTGCCCCTTTTCTTCTAAAAGATTTCTTTGGTCTAACCATATAAAAGACTCCAGGGCATTGCCCGGCAGGTTGTTTACCAGATCATTTTCAGCTATCTTTTTAATCCTGTTAACAAGTTTTTTTTCTACAGGTTTTAACGCTTTCAGAAGCTTTGCTTTTTTTTCACCAACAGTTTTAATTTCAGCAATTACATCAAGCGCCAGGCGATTTTTACCTTTGGCCATAGCGTCAGATACTTTTTTTGTAAGCCCCTTAAGCAAAAGCTCTCTGTATCTGTTATTTGTATTATCAAGAGAGACCATTTTTCTTAATTGTTTAAGTGCTGATGTTTCACCCCCCCTGACTATCTTCTGCTGAATTGTGTTGAATAATCTCCGGGCTCTCATTTTTTTAGTAACTCTGGTAAGAAGAGCCACTGCTGCTTCTGTCTTTCTGATTTCTATTGAATACTCTATAAACTGAATCGAAGAATTAAAATTTTCATTTTTTTCTTCTTTAATGCCCTCTTTTAAATAGTAGACAGCGCCTTTTCCGATGACTCTTTCTTTCAGTTTTCGTGCCTTATTATTATGAGAATCGATATACAAAATTTCGTCGCAAAGGGTGAGAGCTTCAAGAAACTTATTTTTTCTGATCAAATCCTTATATTCAGTAAAAGAGGTTTCCACTTTTCTTTTCAACGTTTTAACAGCCGCATTAATACTATTTGCAAGTTTATTATACTCTTTGTCATAAGGCTTATAATTAAGCGCTTTACAAATATCTTTTTTTGCCCTTTTCAGGTCTTCCAAAAAATCGCTCTTGTGCCTTACAGAATAGAGTGCTTCATGGTAGTAATAATAAGCAGCATTTTCTTTTGCCTGTTTTACAAGTTTTCCAGCCTTCTTTTTAAGGAGACTTTTTTTACATGCCTTTTCATAATATGCGACTGCATATTCCCACCGGTTCTCTTCTGCAGCGATTTGGGCCATCTTTTTATAGCGTAAAGAACTACATCCACTTCCAGATATTGCGACAATCAAAAGAACAACAACGCTATAATAGTGAACTGGTATTTTGATTTTCATATTCGTTCCCGTAATTAATCCGCTGTAATTGTAAAATGAAAATAATCAGTACCAAGCCGATCCTGCGAACTCTCTGTTGCATTTTCAGTATTGTCTCTAACCACAAGATATACAGAAAAAGAGCTGGAACGACTGTTCGTGCCATATACGACTGATTCTCTGAATTCTGCAGCCTTTGCCCCTTTCCCTAAAAGTGCTTCGATATCATCTTTTGAATCGTTTATTTCTATCTCTCTTCCTGTGCCCGATTCTTTTGTAAGATACCATTGGTAGACCAGCTTTTCGTTACCGTTATTCGTCAGTTCCTCAGTAATCGACGTACAGGCAATATTAGCAGCAAGCCCCGGGTTAAAGGAGTCACCGTAGGAGAGGGTTCGGGTCTGTATACCGGCATCAGTCAGCCAGTGGAGTTCAACGCCTGATATAACAGGATTTTTACCAACAGGATTATTTGTGACTCTGAAAAGTTTTTCAGCTGTTAGCGTTTTATCACCAAGCGTAACCCTTGCAATTACAGGGACATCAACCGATATTTCATCGGCCAGCATATCATTCGGAAGGGTTAAGATTAGCTCACCATTGTAAGGCGATGTCTGCAGTGCGCCGATATTTCCTGCAATCACCCATTGAACTGTTGCATCTGAGTTCTGATCCACATCGTTTCCTGCGACAAGAATCCGCATGGCAATATCGTCCCCGGGTGCGGCTTCCGGTTCATCAATTTTAACGGCAAGGACTTTAGAGTCAACAATGACATAATCTTCCGGTAGATTCTCATCACCACAAGCGACAAGAGTAAAGGCCATCAGTAATAGTATTAAAATATATTTTTTCACGATTTCCTCCTGTAGTTTCCTAAAAATCTATTTTCAGCCCAACAAAAATCAACGGTGTTTCTGAACCGACAGAGAGCTCTTTGGCCTGAGCCGTATAGTCTTCATTATATTCAACACCGACTTCATGTTTTTGCTGGAATACGTTTTTAACATCGAGATAAGTGCTCATAACAAAATTATCAAAGAGCCAGTATTTATCGATACGAAAATCGAGCTGATGGTGCGATTTCAGCCTGCTCTTATTAATGCCACCGGTATAAAGCGGCGAATACTCATCATTATCGACATCATAGATGGTGTTGACGTTGAAAAGATCTGTATAGGGCGTTCCTGTAGCGTACTGATATTTAAACCCAAAAGACCAGTATCGATTAAGTTTGTAGCTCAAAACACCAACCACGTTATGGGTAATATCTGAGTCAAAAAATCGTTCCGGCTCTCCTTTTCCGTCTTTTCTTTTCGCCACTGCCCATGAATAGGAAATCCACCCGAAAAAGTTATCCGTCATGTTATGCCGCAACATAACTTCAGCACCATAGGATTTACCCGTACCTTCATTACCGAATTTCGTCGGGTCATTATCATCAATTCTGACTGCCATATCGTAAAATTTCTTGTAATAGCCCTGAACATCAACATAAAAATCATCTGTAAAATAATATTCGCCGCCGAGAACACCATGAATTGACCGTTCCGGTTTCAGCCCTTTTGTGCCCCAGGGTTTTACGGTTTCATCATACAAAGGTCTTTTTGAGTAGAGCCCGGTTGCTGCTTTAACAGCAGCCTTTTTTGTAAGCTGATATTTCATAAACAGCCTTGGATCAAGGACATTCTGATGATTGTAAGAGTCATTAAATCCGTTCAGGCCGGGCGTAACAGTAAAATTACCAAAGGTCATCTGATCCATGACATAGAATGACGGATAAAAGAAATCGAGATTCTTATTAAGTTTCATTTCGAGTTTATGATTATCCGAAGGGACTTCGCCCTCTTTTTCCATTACAAAGGAATACGAATCGATATTGATATCCTGAAAATCAAATCTTAATCCTCCCTTCAGACGATGCATTTTATTTAAACGGTATTCGAGTTTTTCATTGATTGAAATATCCTGAACCTTATGTTTGTAATAGGCTCTTGCCCCTTCTTCCCAGAGGAATTCGGACTGGGAGATTTTCGGAGACAACTGATATTTAAGTTTATCTGTCTGATAATTCCATTCACCGATCAGGGTCTTTCCTTTTTCAGAGTATTTAATCTTATCTGAGAACCTTTCAGAGACGGACTGCTCGGCCTCTTTAAATTCAAATCTGTCATCGGACAGAATCCCGATAAGCCTTACGTCATTCTTATCTGAGAATTCGTGACGATAAATAAAGGAACTGTCATAGTATACAGGGTATTTTTCAAAACCACCGTCATCATCACTATCATCTTCAGCCTTTTCAGCAATTTTCATATACTGATCCAGAAATCCCCGCTTCATTGAAAATGCAACTGAATCCTTCTCTGAGACAGGGCCTTCCACCATAAAAGAGGAGGATAAAAGGCTTAAATTAACATACCCGCCGAACCTGTCCTGTCTTGGGTTTCTAACATTCATGGAGACGATACCGCCCAGCGTATTTCCGTATTCCGCTGAGAACCCGCCGGCATTATAATCGATCGATTCAATAAATTCCGGTTCAAGAATGCTCTCTAAACCGCCAAAATGATAGAGGCTGCTAAGGGGATGGCCTGCCAGAGGAAAAAGACTGTCTTCCTGAGCGGACCCCCTTATAACAATACCATTCCCGTAGCCGTTAAATACCGAAACGGAGTTAACGCCGGGCATGTTGGTCACCGCCTGGAGAACGTCCCTGTTGTTTCCGGGAATACTGGCAGCCTCCTGTATGGTTATCGTCTTTTCTGATATTTCACTCTTCTCTATCTTCTTTCGCACAACGATTTTATAGGGATTGATCACCTGAGGGATTACCCTCAAAAACAGATTCTTTTTTCCCGACGGGCTGATATAATAAACGGTTTCAAATTTATCATACCCGGAAGAGGCAACCACAAACTGATAACGTCCCGGTTCGATCTGAAAGGTAAACCGACCGTTGTCATCCGTCGACGGTGAAAGGGTTACTTTCTTTTCACCCGCTTTCCGAAGATAAAACCGCAGATTCTTAAGTGGTGCTTTTGTCCCTTTTTCTAAAATTCGTCCGGAAACGTTTACTTTTTGAATAGCCATTTCCTTTGTCTCTTCAATGGTGATTTGCTGAGGTTCCGGGGTTACATCGTTTATTACGGCGTTATTATCAGCAACAGCAGCAGAATGTATTAGTACGAGCATCAACACAACTAAAAGTTTTTTCATTTGTCTATCCCCGTGATCCTTGAAATAAATCCTTTGACGAAATCATATCCGTAATTGATTCCACCCGAATTACACCTGCCTTAATTTTTGTTTTACATATATTAAAAAAGACGACTGCGGGAATTGCAACTGCAAGGCCAACTGCAGTCAGAACAAGTGCTTCAGAAATTCCGGCCATAACAATTTTGGGCCCGGCACCTGATGCAGCGCCAAGATCAGCAAAGGACTTTAAGATACCGAGAACCGTTCCTAAAAGACCAATAAAAGGTGCATTACTGCCAATCGACCCCAGAAAAACAGTATACTTTTCCCACCGTGCTTTTTCAGGGCGAAAGTAAGCACCAACCTTTAATGAAAAACTTTCCGCGGTTTTAGGGAGACTACGAAGGCTGTTTAAAATCACCTCAGTTTCGGCAGTATCATGATTCTGCAGCAGTAAAGCGACATCAGCAATAGAGTGAGTCTCTTCCAGATCTTTTAAAAGCGAATCATCCGGCAGGAATCTTTTTTTATAGAAGAGCATTCTTTCCACAAAGAATGCGAGGGAAAAAATACTGAGCAGGATCAGCAGAAAGAGGATTATCCTTGCTGCGTAAAACGCAAAGATTGAAATTTGTGATGTTATCATTATTATCTCCTTATATTTTTTTTATTCGTCTAATACAAATGAGTAAACCAGATCCTCAAGGATCGTTCCAACGGGTTCTCCGTTCTGAGTCGCTGGCACAAACCGGCTTGCCATCAATGCCTTAACAGCGGCGTCAGCAAATAACACATGATCTGATTTTAAAATATTTACCTCTTTTACAACGCCAAGATCATCAATTGAGGCTGACAGATAAACCTCACCTTCAATTTCCATCTCTTTTAAAGCATCAGGAAATTCAGGAGTTACCCGGACCTTAAATGACGGCATCGTCGTCAGATCAAAAACCGGAATGGTGATATAGTCTCTGACTTTCTCAGGGGGTGTATATTCTTCTTCCTGTTCCTTCATCAAAGTATTCCCGACACGGACCCCGACACCGGTTTGAACAGCAGCCTTTTCAACAGTCTTTTTGGTCACACCAAACACAGGTTTTATCACCTCTGCTTTTGGCACCTTTTTAGCTGTCCGCTTATGCGAAACAGGTGCAGGATTAACCTTTGTCTTTTTTGTTATTCTGACAATTTTTTTCTTTTTTTTCACTTTTTCCGGCAGCGGTTTTACCTTCTTTACGGTAACCGGCTTTTTCTTTTTTTGCATGGTGACAGGAACAAGAACCGAGGGTTTGTATTCTTTTTTCATGAAAGGAGCCTTGCCCATATGGCTGAATGAAAAAAACACCGCTCCGTGAATCAGGATGGAAAAGCAGATACCTGCATATAAAAAATACTTCACATTGTTCATGAGGGTTCGTTCTCTTCCAGATATTCTACATTAATAGCAAAACCGGTAATATCCAGTTTTCTTACGATATCAATCACCTGAACAATATCCTCATGATAGGTTTTCTTATCTGCGCTGATAATAACCTGAAGCCCCGGGTTTTTATCTTTCTCAATACCAAGCTGTTCTTTTAGAACATCAGCAGACCCGACTTTCTTTCCGGCAAGGTAATATTCCCCCTCTTTTGAAATCATCACCGAGACAGATTTCGTCTGTATCTCACTTCCGGTGGCGGCATGGGGCAGTTCAACTTTGATCGATTTAAAATCCGTAATCGTTGATACAAGCATAAAAATAATAAGGAGCACCAGCATAATATCAACCAGCGGTGTGATATTGATCCCTGAGATAATATCGTCTTCATTTTCGTCAATAATTGCCATAATTCCCTCCGCCCTCAAATATTAATATCTATTTTTCACTTTTAACAGATTAGTCTGTATCCAAAACCACTGCATATAATTTTCATTGAAATGTCAAAAAAGAGATTTGAACTGTTTTCAAGTCAGGTTAAATCGACAAACCGAAGTGTTCACAATTAACAGGGCCACTAATTTTCTAAAAGATACATTCTGTCTGAATTCTTAAAAACCATAACCGTATTTGAATTGTTGTTTACATAAAAGTAAATATTCATATATAATAGTAATATACGCTGTTGTATTAGGTGGCCTGCCTTGTAAAAATCTGTGATACGATTCTAATAGAATGTAAATCAAAATAAAGACCTGTAATAAGAAAGGCGGAAGTAAATAATGAAAAAAACGATAACAATACTCTTGTTAATCCTTATTGTTCCAATTTTATGTCATGGGATGGAGATTAAAGAGACATCAATTGCATGGGAAAGTGGTTTAAAGCCCCCATACTTAATGCTGGATGCCAATAAAAATCCGACTGGCATTGCAGTGGATATCCTGAATGAAATTTTTACACGAAAAAATATTACCGTTAAACAGATCGTAATGCCATGGAAAAGATGCCTGAAGTATATACAGACAAAAAGGATTGATATTGTTCCCAATTCATCTTTCATAAAAGAACGGACCGAATATGCATTCTATACAGATCCGCTATACGAAACTCATCTTGTCCTCTATTACAAAAAGAGCCGGTTCAGCAAACCACCCAAAATAAGTTCTGTAAAAGATTTAAAGCGTTATAAGGTCGGCGGTGTTCTCGGATTTAACTATACACAGTATAAAGGCATCATCGATATCTACACGGGTGCGCACAGCAGAGCTAATCTCATTAAAATGCTGAAAGCAGACAGGGTTGACTTTGCCGTTCTCCAGAAAGAGGTCATGCTTGCAAAGCAAAAAACCGGTGAAGTCGATTTAAGTGATCTCGCCAGTATCCCGGATCCTGCCCAACCTGTTAAATCTTTTCATATTTTAACCATTATGAGCCCAAAGGGTAAAGAGCTGAAAACCATCATTGATGACGGTATCAAAGAGTTCACAAATGATGGAACCATCCGGTTAATCAACACAAAATATCTTGAAAAGTAAATGTATACTGATATATCCTGTATGAAAAAAGCGTGACCATTAACCCGGCCACGTTTTTTAGTTTTATCCTTCCTCTATCATTTTAACAACGCAGATATCTTGAATTTATAACAACAGAAGAGTATGCTCCCTTTAACCGAAAATATGGAGGTACCATGGCAAATACAGAGATAGAACTCGATTTTGGTTTGTTTGTTTTAGATGCTGAACTTTTTGAAAATTCCATCGGCGAAAAATTTAAGAGCATCCTCCCCTGTACTATCGAACTCACCAGTTGGGGCACCGAAGTTTACGGGCCAACTGGGAAGAATCTTGGTACTGGCGATCCAATTGAAAATATCCCTGAGGGTGGACTTGCTTATACTAACAACGGCAATTACTTTTGCGTTTTCTTTGGCCAAAAACCGGCCTGGGCCGTTGAATATATCGGACATATTAAAGGAAACCAGTGGCAAAGACTGCTGAAGGAAAAATCACTTCAGTCACTAACCATAAGAACACGATTATAATCAAACAGGTTTTAAAAATGATAGAATTAAACATTCCGGGGGGAGAGCCCCTATATATTGAACATCTTGTCCTGGATTATAACGGGACAATCGCCTTTGACGGGAAACTCCTCAGCGGTCTTAAAGGGCCACTTGGCCGAATTGCCGAATTCATTAAAGTCCACGTAATAACAGCGGACACCTTCGGACATGTTCAGGAAGAGCTGAAAGGGATGAACCTGAATGTCAACATTATCGAATCGGGTAACCAGGACCTTGCCAAAAAAAACTATATTGAAAAACTCGGCGCATCATGCTGCGTCTGTATCGGCAACGGTCGTAATGACAGACTTATGTTGCAGGACGCAGGGATCGGTATTGCATTAATTCAACAGGAAGGTGCAAGCACACAGGCAGTCATGGCTTCAGATATTATCTGCACAGATGCAGCTTCCGCCATAGAGCTGCTGCTAAACAAAAACCGGTTAACTGCAACACTGAGAATTTAATGGGAACGACTGTATTCCTGAATCTTATGATACAATCAGCCGTCCATAAGTTCTCTTATCCCGGCAAACCATTCAAGTGCTTCAGGATTTTTTAATGCATCTTTATTCAGAACCGGTCGCCCTTCAACAACATTTTTAACAGCAAGCTCTACCTTTTTCATATTCAGCGTTACCGGAATTTCAGGTACTGAAATAATCTTTGCCGGAATATGCCGCGGAGAAGCATTTTCTTTTATTGACTTCTTAAGAGACGCCTTTAGTGTGTCGTTTAAAATATGACCGTCTGCAAGTTGTATAAAAAGAACGACACGAACATCCTCTTGCCAGTTCTGCCCGATAACAATACTATCCTCAATCGCTTCAAACTGCTCAACCTGACGATAAATCTCAGCGGTGCCGATTCGCACCCCGCCCGGATTGAGTGTTGTATCAGAGCGGCCGGAAATAATCATCCCCCCACGATCATTGAGTTCAATAAAATCACCATGACGCCAGGTATTATCATATACATCAAAATAGGCTTTATGGTATTTCATGCCATCAGGGTCGTCCCAGAAATATATCGGCATAGAGGGAAACGGCGCAGTACAAACCAGCTCACCCTGTTGATTGAATACGGAGTCGCCCTTTTCATTAAAGGCATTAACCTTCATGCCCAATCCCCGACACTGTAGTTCTCCAGAGTAAACAGGTCCCATGGGATTCCCTAATGCAAAACAACCATTTAAATCTGTTCCCCCTGAAATGGAAGACAATTGGAGATCGCGTTTTATGTCATTATAAATAAAATCAAACCCTTCCTCAGAAAGTGGCGAACCGGTTGACAAAATCACCTTTAAAGCCTCTAAATCATAGTCAGTCCCAGGTTTTACACCAGTATTCATCAGGGCGGAAATATAGCCTGCACTTATGCCAAAAACAGTAATTTTCTCATCCCGTGCCATCTCCCATAAGACGCCGGGTGACGGATGGAAAGGATTACCGTCATATAAAACCATCGTTGCCCCCGTAGCAAGCGTACTGACAAGCCAGTTCCACATCATCCAGCCACAGGTTGTATAATAAAATACGATATCGTCTCTCTTGATATCCGTATGCAGCATCAGTTCCTTCAAATGGTTAATCAGAATCCCACCGGCACTCTGAACAAGGCATTTCGGGAGCCCGGTCGTCCCGGATGAGTACATGATATATAGAGGATGGTCAAAGGGCAGTTGCTCAAAAACAATATCACCGACAATCTGCTCTTGCCTGAAGTCATCATAAAGGACTGCGTTGGGGATACCTGAAATATCGGGGCTTTTTTCAATAAACGGTACAACAACAACCGTTTCAACAGACGTCAGTTCATTAAGAACCGTAGATATCTTATCAAGGGAATCGATTGGCGTTCCCTTAAAAAAATAACCATCAGCCGTTATAACAATTTTAGGTTTGATCTGACCGAATCTGTCGAGAACACCCTTAACACCGAAGTCAGGGGAACAGGATGACCATATCGCGCCAAGACTGACTGAAGCCAGCATTGAAATAACAGTCTGAGGCAGATTGGGCATAAACCCGGCAACCCGATCACCTTTCTTTACTCCGGCCTGCCTGAAACTTGCCTGCAGAGATGCGACATCATCGTACAATTCGCGATATGATAATTTTGTACTCGCCTGCCCTTCACTTTTAAAAACAATTGCTGTTCTGTCATCTCTGAATCTTAATAGGTTTTCTGCAAAATTAAGCCGCGCTCCCTGAAACCATTGAGCATTTTGCATTTTATCAAAGTTATCCAGAACGGAGCGAAAGGATTCTGAGGCCTTGATATCAGCAAATTCCCACATTTCAGTCCAGAATTCCTGAATATTTTCAACTGACCATTGATAAAGGGAATCATACTCCGTGAATCTCTTTTCGTAGGTTTTATTAACATGCGTCATAAACCGATGCATGTTCGTATTCATCACCCGATCATTTCCGGGCTGCCACAATAATCCGGTCATCGCCGTTCTCCATATAGTCATGCTGCCTGAGGTTTTAAAGATAGCGCTACGATACAGGGCCGGTTCAAACTATATTATGAGAAATTGTTCCGGTCAAGCGCTCTAAATCTTGATGGCATCGTAAAAAGTCCCATCTACGCTGCGAAGCAAGTGCCCTTGGGGTACAAGCTTTAGTGATTTGCCAGGCTTTTGACGTACAACATATACTACTTCAAGCCTGGAAAATCACTAAATCTTGTATATGGTCCCTTTTCCTTAGCCATCTAAACACTTTTTACGAGAACATCAAATCTTGATTATCTGAAAGATTTCATATATATTTATATAAATCATAAAAAAACAGAAAATCCTCATCATACCAGCGTTCATAAATTATACTAATTTTCATTTTCTGGAGCACATAAATTGGATTCTGCCAATCTGCATAAGACTGACAATGCTGTTTGTCCTTTTACCGGACTAACAGTAATATCAAAGCCGGAATGGACTAATATTAAGGTTTCACAAAAAGCATCTGTAACGTTCAAATTAATCGGTAATGCAATAATTTACATTACTCCCATCGGAGATGTCAGTGACATAGCGACCGAAAATTCTATAAAAAAACGTAAAGAATTTTTAATCACAAATAACCTTGTGGATAAACAATACGTTGAAATACGTGATTACAGCATGATGAAAGGCAAACCTTCCAAAAAAAGCAGGATAATGATGTCCGATGCCCTCCTTCAGGAAGCAACAGCCAATAATCTGTTAGGGTTCTGGGCGTTTAATGCGCCTCTTTATGTCAGAATGGCCTTTTCTGTAGGCAGAAAGCTCTTCAGGACTCAGGTTCCGGTTGATGCATTAAAAAACTACAAGGATGCTATCCTTGAGGCTGTTAGAGTTCTGCTGCTGAATAATATTATTAAAGAATCAGACTATAGCGGAATAAACCCTGAAAACCATCCGGATGATGCTACAGGAAACACCTACACATCATCTCAGTTACATGACTATTCTCAGGATCTCCTTGCATTTCTTGGAACTATAAACTGGGACAAAACTGGTACCATAGCAGGTGAAATAAATTCGGACCATCCCTTTAAATCAGTATTTGATGCTGTTGAAATTATCAAAAGTGATAGTGACGACCTCTTTAAAAAACAACAACAAGACAGACACAAGCTTCAAGAGAGTGAAAGCCGCTACAGGACAATTCTTGAAAGCATTGATGATAGCTACTATGAAGTAGATTTAAAAGGTAACTTTACTTTTTTCAACCAATCTCTGTGTGAGGTCTGCGGCTACTCAGAAAAAGAACTGAAAGGAATGAATTACCGTGAAGTTTCAGATGTAGAAAACAAACACAAAATTTTTAAACTTTTCAACAGTATATATCGTGAAGAAAAACTAACCAGTAAATCCTTTGAGTGGGAATTCATCAATAAAAGTGGCAAAACTATATTTCTTGAGGCATCCGTCTCATTAATCAGGGACAAAAATAATACCCCTAAGGGTTTTCGAGGTATTATCAGGGATATGTCTGACAGGCGAGATGCTGAAAAGAAGCAGCAGGAGGCCCAAAAAGAGCTTGAACTTTTGAATGACGCACTTGAAAAAGCCATTGAACGTACCAATATGATGGTGGCAGAATCTGCCATGGCCTATCTGGAGCTTGATCAGATTTTTAAGGCCTCTTCAGAAGGCATCTGGGTAATCCACAGCTCATTTGAGATACTTCGCGTCAATGATACATTTCTCAATATCGTCGGTAAAACACAGGAGGAAATCAAAGACAAAAAGTGTTATAAAGTCTTTCCGAATCATCTGTGTCATACACCTGACTGCCCCCTTACACGCATTATGTCAGGTTATACCGCCCATTTTGAATGTGACCTGAATGTTGAGTTTTTAGAAGGTACAACAACGCCTTATATTTTATCTGCATTCCCGTTTAAAGATACCATAGATGAGACGATAGGTGCTGTCATTGGCTTAAGAGATATCAGCGAAAGAATAAAGGCTGAAGAACTCCAGGCAGAAAAAATAAAGGCCGAAGCAGATAATCTTGCAAAGAGCAACTTCCTTGCAAATGTCAGTCATGAAATCAGAACACCGTTAAACGGTATTATCGGAATGACAGAACTCATCGAAAATACCCCGCTGGATGAGAACCAACAAACTATTTTTAATACCATTGCGAATGAAGCCAAATCCCTTGTTCAAATCATCAGCGATGTTCTCGATTTTTCAAAAATTGAGGCCGGAAAATTCGGGCTTGAAAAGACTATTTTCAACCTGAGACATCTGATTGAAGACGTTGCAGACAACCTCGCTATACGGGCACATCAAAAAGGACTTGAGTTTATTTCCTCTGTCTATCCGGAGTTACCCGAAAAAGTCAAAGGAGACCCGGGGAAATTCAGGCAAATATTAATGAATCTTGCCGGTAATGCACTGAAATTTACACATAAAGGCGAAATTGAACTCAGTGTAGCGTTTCACAGCTTAAATGATGAGCGCCTCACCCTCTATTGTTCTATCAGAGATACAGGAATTGGTATTCCAGAGGAGAGTCAGGAAAAAATTTTTGAATGTTTTACACAGGCTGATGACTCTACTACACGAAAATACGGCGGCACTGGGCTTGGCACTGCAATATCCAAACAGCTGATTGAACTTATGGACGGAGATATCGGCCTGAAAAGTGTACCGGGGAAAGGCAGCACATTCTGGTTTACAATCAAATTTTGTATAGTACAGGATAAGCCAGCCTTGCTATTTAAAACATTTCAGGAAAAGCTGTGTGGTCTGATTGTTGACGGTAATAAGCGCCACAGCAACGTTCTCGTTTCTTATATTAAAAGCTGGGGATTGATATCTGAGGAGGCTGGTAATAACGAGAAAGCACTATCATTGTATATTGAATCACTGAAAAACAACGAACCCTATGATTTTATTCTGATATCGCATCCATTGCCTGAAACAACCGGTTTTGAACTGGCCGGGCAGATAAAAAGCCTGAACAATGGCACCACCCCGCCTGTAATAATTATCACACCCGTCGGATGGGCCGGAGATGGGAAAGTCTGTTCAGACGCACCTGTAGAGGGCTGTATAACGAGCCCTGTAAAATATGAAGAGCTACTCGAGGAGATCAAAAAAGTAACCAGCCTTCAGCCGGAAGAACTAATAAATATCCTTCCAATGGATCAGACCGGTAACAAGCCGAGTGAGATCAATAATAAAAATATTAAAATACTCCTTGCAGAGGACTATCCAACGAATCAGCAGGTTGCACTGGCACACCTTTGTGATGCAGGCTATCAGGTCGACCTCGCTGAAAATGGTGAAGAGGCCGTTGCAAAGTTCAAAGAAGGCCCCTACAACATTGTCCTCATGGATATCCAGATGCCTGTCATGGGGGGGTTTGATGCAACAAAAAGCATCCGCCGTATTGAGGTCGACGCACTTCCTGTAACCAGCCCGCGGACACCAGTGATAGCTATGACCGCTCACGCTATGTCAGGTTACAGGCAGGTTTGTTTAGATGCTGACATGGACGACTATATTGCCAAGCCTCTGCTCCGAAAAAGCCTCCTGGAAATGGTTGAAAAGTGGACAGGCGTTCTGCCAGAAACAAATAGAATTGAAAAAGAAATTCCCGAAATAACCTCACCGGAGCCAACAAATGCGCGCCCTGATACATCGCCAATGAATTACGACAAGGCACTGGAAGAATTTGTCGGTAAAAAAGATATTTTAACAAAAGTTCTGGATGTCTTTTTACAAAATGTGAATAAACAGATCGTTATGCTTCACACTGCCATATCAGAAAAAGATGCAGAGACGCTGAAACGGGAAGCGCACACCATTAAAGGAGGCGCGGCAAACCTTACTGCACAAAAGCTGTCTGAACTTGCATACGATTTAGAACTGATTGGAAAATCAGAAAATCTTGAGAATGCAGGTTCAACGCTTGATAGTTTTGAAAAAGAATTCAGGCGCCTTGAAGACTATCTTAACGGATTGTAAACCGAATGGAGGCTATAATAAATGAAAGTTCTTATTGTTGATGATGATTTTATCAGCAGAACTAAAATGGAAACAATTTTTGCAGATCTTGGCGAATGTATTGCTGTAGAAGACGGCTATGCCGCTCTTGCCGTTTTCAATACAGAGCTTGATTTACAAACCCCCTTTGATCTTGTTGCTCTTGATATTTCCATGCCCGATATGGACGGTACAGAGGTCCTTAATATAATACGCCGAACTGAAAAAGAAAAGCAGATAAATAAAACCGATCAGGTGAAAATCATCATGGTAACATCTCATTCCGATATTGACAGTATCACGTCCTGTATGCAGGCCGGTTGTACCGACTATATTGTGAAGCCTTTTAACCTTGGAACAATATTGAAGAAACTCAGCGATGTCGGGTTAAATACATCCGAAACAGCTCAGGTAGAACAACCGCCGCCCCCGGAGTCTCAGAAGACCGATTCTACAAAAGCACCAGATACCGTCACAGATAAAATATCATACCTTGTTGTAGACGATGATTTTATAAGCAAAACAAAAATGGAGACGATTCTGTCGGAACTTGGCAGATGTGATACAGCCGATAATGGCAAAGATGCCATAGAACTTTTTGAGGCTGCGATCAATAATAACAAACCGTATGATCTGATAACATTAGATATAACAATGCCTGACATGGATGGGACTGAAGTACTTTTCAGTATCCGGGATTTTGAAAACATGAAGAAAATCCCCCAGGAGCAACAGGTTAAAGTTCTAATGGTAACCTCTCACGCTGATAAAGATAATTATATCACCTGCCATCAGGCCGGGTGCAACGACTATATTGTTAAACCGTTTGATGCAAAATCAATCAATTCAAAAATTGAGGAAATCAAGTCAAAGTCTCATTTTGTGTTTTCGGAAAACAGAATCAGCATGGCAGCTCAGAATGTTCCGACGACAAGCAGTATCATAGCTGATATAAGCGCTGCACTTCAAAAAGATGAGGTAAACCTTCCGTCATTACCTGAAACAGGTATTAAATTTAAACAACTCATGCAAAAAGGCGCCAGTATCGATGGTGTTGAAGCATTATTAAAAACAGACCTTGGCATCTCTTCAAAACTTATTGCCATCTCCAATACAGCTTTTTATAAAGGGATAATTAAAAATGAAACACTGCTGCAGGCAATAACAAGATTAGGGCTCGATACCACACAACAGATTGTAGAGGCGATAAGCAATCGGTCACTATACAGCAGTACGAATAAAGCATTTAAAAACTTTGTTGAAAAGTTATGGAAACATTCGATATCCTGCGCCTATGCTGCCGAATTCATTGCAGAGGACCTGAAACTGATACTCAGGGCAAACCCCTTTACACTGGGACTTTTTCACGATATCGGAAAAGTCATACTGCTGCAGATCATCGACGAACTCGACAACAGGGGCACCTTTGGTGATGGGCCTGATAAGTCAATCATATTTGAAACCCTTGATAAATTTCACGGTCAGTTTGGCGCATCGCTGCTTAAACGATGGGATTTTTCGGAAATTTATGCCACTATTGCACTTCACCATGGCAACCTTGCCGCTTTGAAACCAACCCCAAAGGAACTTGTGCTTGTTCACTTTGCAAATATGCTCGTTCACTATCTTGAGGAACATGGCCCGTCAGCAAATCTTTCCGGCCTTGCCTCCACTCCGTCAGCAGATATTCTGGGGTTATCTGCTGAGACTATTAAAAAAACAGCTGAAATAATACTGACATCTTCAGCCTCCGATTTTTAAAACAGTATCCGCTTCATTGACGTACAATGATGCGGTTTTTAATATCTCTATTCCCCGTAAATATAAACTTGAAACATCGGTTTTGGTCGCAAAAAAATAATGGCTAAATACTCGCAAAAACGATTTTTTATTGGCATAGTGCCACCGGAAGAGATTCTTAACGGTCTTGACAGATCTGTTTCTCTTTATAAAAGAGAGTCATGGGCAGAGCATGTTAAATGGGTAAAACCTGCGAATCTGCATCTGACCCTGAAATTTCTGGGTAATGTTAACACAAATAATCTTGACTCACTGCTATCGGTTATTCAGGCTGCAATATCCCCGATAGCATCATTTGAGTCTGAAGTTACCGGCCTGAAAATTTTCCCGAAACCCTCACGGCCTTCTGTTATAAGTGCTGGCATAACGGGTAACACCGACCTTCCGGGAGTTGTAAGAATAATTGAAGATGTCCTTGAAAATGAAGGCTACCCAAGAGAAAAAAGAGCGTTCAGGGGCCATATAACCCTTGGCCGATGCAAAAAATCATTCCCACGTGCGCAAAAAATCAGCGATATCATTAAAAGTTACTCTTTTACGGTAAATGAGATCATCATCTTCAGCAGCATCCTGAAACCTGATGGTCCGGAATATTTCGCTGAAAATAAAATTGCCCTGAGCTGAATCCGGACTAAGCCCCTTTTTTCCAGACAGTCCGTGCTATAGTCGTTATTTTATTATCGCTGCTTCTTAAAAGACGGTGTAAATAACTTTTCAGTTCCGTCTTATCCTCTGTCCATGCCGTTTCATAAGAGGAACAACTCCGAATAGTATCTCCGTAGACAGCCTCAGCCTTATATCCGATTTCGCAGGAGACCAGATCGTCGTTCATGAGTGTCTCGTTTGGAAGCGATTCAATGATCCAATCGACGTAACTTGTGTTATTGACATGCTGGTTTAAATCAATGTCGCTCAACCGGACATGAAAGGATTTACTGTAGTCCTCATCATTAAAGACATCCATCGGTGCCAAGTCATCATTGAGCGCCCGCCCCTCTTCCGGGGCAAACTGGCTCAGGATAAACTCAGGGATATCTATCGGTTTACGGGTCGACTTGTCTATAAGAACAGCAGAAGCAGAAGCAGCGCCAAGAAGAATGCCCTGTTCGTCAAAAACCTGAAATTCACGAAAAGCGAAACATTTTTTGCTCTCAGACCGCCATGTATCGACACTGATCCGTTCGTAATGGCCGGGGTATTTATCCATTTTTATATGAAATCTTGAAAAAACCCACGTATAATTCGCTTCAGAAAAATCATCCAGTGAAGTGCCAAGAATCTTTCCGTGCATATTAGCAGTCGCCTGCATGAAGTTCATTATTGATCGAATCGTCGTCCTGCCGTTTCGATTCAGATGGTAAAACAGCACGTCAAACGTTTCGCGGTGTTTCCTGTTTTTTAATGTCATCTCCCGTTTTCCTTATCAAACCTCAACAACGGCCTGCTGATATTACAACTGTCGATTAAGATATTTCGCCTTCATTATCTACCCTATAAATAAGAGAAAGACCGGTCCAGCCTCTCAACCCGTATGCCCGTTTTTCAAGAAACAAGTGTATTTCGCTTGTCAGAATCGCATCAATGTCTGTCGCATCCCAACTTTCAATAACGATGACCTCCGGTCGGTATTTAGAAAAATCGAGACTTTTGAGTACATTAAAATCATGCCCTTCCACATCTATGGATAGCAGATCAATCTGCTCCGTTTTCAATTGCGCATCAAGCAGGTCTGTCAGAGTGGTGCAGTGAATTTCACCAAGGCGCTTAAAATCCGGCCTGCGCTGATTAAGTGATGTCAGTACCGAGTATTTTTTAGGGGCATAATAATCGACCATACCAGATTTGTCACTCACGGCAGCCAGAACAGAAGTATCTCTTGGCCTCAGGAGACGACAGGCTATTATCTTTGATTTTTCAATATCGACGAGAATACCGGACCACCCTCTTTTATACAGCATATATGTGTTGGAATGCTTTCTCGGATGGTAGCAGCCAACATCCACGTATGTGCCCTTCTTTTTTCTGCGCCCAAATAATTCCGCCAGAACGGTATCTTCACCAAATTGTGAATAATAACGTCGACTCTGTCGTTTACTGAAAATGAGCTTTGCAATAGCAATCAGCAGATCCATGTTTCACCCCGGGCACATTCCGTCAGTCACACCATAAGATATTATCCGAATATTAATTCGGCCAGCTTTATTGATAAGGAATGCCATATCATGCTGCAATATCTTTTGACAACTCTATTCATCCATACTGGCTTTTAATTAATCATTCAGTATTACCATATTCGCTGGCTAAAAAAGCAGTAACTTAGCAATTGACAGCAATAACAGATTTGGTGTATATTTATTAAACATAATTGAAAATTTCCAAAGAGTTCTTACATCCTGATGAAATATTATATAAAATCTGCGTTATAATATTGTTGAATATTCACATTTTTGTATTTTAAACTGACCTTTTTTCTCATTCTTTTATGTGAATAGCCTTTTGTAAAAGCCGTCAGATCTTATTTTTTCACAGTCTGTATCAATCTCAGGAAACTCGTCTAAACCTATCCACTACGTAATAAAGAAGATCTAACCATGAGCATTGACACTGAAAAATTAACCACCTCTCTGAAAACTATAGCAGGCATTACATATACCTATAAACCTGAAAACCCGGAACGCCTTCAGGAGGCTTCTGACATTCTCGCGGATCTGGCTATTGACGAAAGCAGTGGGTTATTCACCCTTTTCTCATCAACCCAAATGATGACGAAAAACTACATAGATAAAATGATTTCAGGGTTACAGGATGATATTGAACCTGTCAATGACGGCATCATTCTATTACGCGCAATTGTAAGATCACTTGTAAATGACAGCACCTTCGTTTTTGAAGATAAAGATATTCATGCTGTCATCGAAAATCTTGAAGCAATTAAGTCTGAATCACAGGAGGAGACGCCTCCCGAAATTGATATGGACCAACTCAGTAGCGACATAGACAGCCTCTATAAACTGACACTGACATTGAGCCCTCTGAACAAACAACCGCTGGATAAAATGAATAAACTGGTAAACAGCATGGGGCTTCATGAAACCAGCCAGTACTTTACCATGTTCTCCTCAGTTCTGGAAATGGCCAGCTCATATCTCAATAAAATTGTCGACTATTCTGAGGAAGAGACCGAACCGCTCAAAGATGCGATCCTCCTGCTAAGAGCTGTTGCAAGGTCAGAAAAAAATGACAGCGATTTCCCATTTGAAAACAAAGATATTCTAAGTGTTGTAGAGAATCTGGGGGATACCTCAACGATTCCCCTGAACCTTATAGATTCTCCAGCAATCGATTATGACGAACTACTGAGTTCGTGTGATGAAATCACTAAAATGGTCTCAACGATCCAGCCGGATGACATCCCTGCTCTTGGAAAAGTGCTGAACCGTCTGGAAATAATTGAGGACAGCCTGTATGATGATTCAGCCAAAGAGCTCCAGGACGTCTGTAAGGCCATTCAGCTTTATATTGAAAAATTAATTTTAGGAGATAAAACAGAAACAGATGTTCTGATCGACTGCTTCCATCTGATGAAGTCATATATTAAAGCGCTGTCAAAAGGGGAAGACTTCCCCTTTGATTTTAATGAAATCATGACCCGTTTGCATTGCGCTGAAGCCGATCAGGAAACACCTGATAAAGAAATGTCGGCTATAGAGGCACTCATTCCGGCAAATGTTGTCTCAAGCCCCATAACAGACCTTGACGAAGAAGACATGGAAGTCCTTGAAGACTTTCTTATTGAATCACGGGATAACCTGGATTCGATTGAAATCAACCTGATTGACCTTGAACAGTCACCCGGTGATACAGAAATAATCAATGCCATTTTCAGACCTTTCCACACCATCAAAGGTGTCTCAGGTTTTCTTGATTTAAGAAAAATCAATGCATTGTCACACAGCACGGAAAATCTTCTGGACAGCGCCAGAGAGGGTTATTTCATTATTGACAACGAAATTACTGATCTGATTTTAAAATCAGTTGATGTTTTAAAACGGCTTCTCGGCAGAGTTGAAAAAGGACTTCAAAATGAGAAAACAGCCGATGATGATGATATATCCATTAATGAACTGATCGATAAGATTGAGAATACGAACAGATCCGGTTCGGCTGAAATAAATACGGAAAAACCTATGGGTGAAATCCTAATAGAGAAAGGATTCATCAAAAAAGAAGACCTTTCAGATGCCCTCCTGACCCAGGCAAAAAATCCTGACAAAAAACTGGGTGAAATTCTCGTTGAAAATCAAGTCGTTGAAACAAAAGAAGTGATATCTGCTCTTCGTGATCAAAAAAGAGTCAGAAAACAGAGCACGCCTCAGGTCAAAGTCGATACCGGTAAATTAGACAACCTTGTCGATTTAACGGGTGAGCTTGTGATAGCCCAGTCAATGTTAAAACAAAACAGTATTGACTCAGGCGGAGCTGAACAGATAATAAGTCAGAATCTGAACCATCTCGGTCAGATTGTTTCCAATATTCAGAAAATTGCAATGTCCATGAGGATGGTCCCCATCAGTGCGACATTTCAAAAAATGGTCCGACTTGTAAGAGATCTTTCACGAAGCTGTGACAAGGATGTACATCTGGAAATGATCGGTGAAGAGACTGAAATTGACCGAAATGTTGTTGAAGCCCTCTACGAACCCATGGTTCACATGATCAGAAACTCAATTGACCATGGACTTGAGACGAAACAGGGCAGGACCGATGCCGGGAAAGCCGCCAAAGGTAATATAACCCTTCACGCCTACCATAAAGGCGGGAACATCATCATTGAAATATCAGATGACGGCAGAGGGCTGAACAGGTTCAATATCCTTGATAAAGCACTCCATTCAGGCATCATAACAGGTGAGGAAGATCTGAGTGATGAGCAGATATACAAACTGATCATGGCACCCGGCTTTTCAACTGCAGCTGAGGTAACGGATATTTCAGGTCGTGGCGTCGGCATGGATGTTGTTAAAAAAGCCATTGAAGATTTAAATGGTAGAATCGATATTCAATCAGACGAAGGGAAAGGGTCAACATTCACCATAAGTCTCCCGCTGACACTGGCCATTATTGAAGGGATGCTTGTGAGAATCGGGGATGAAAGATTCATAATACCAACCATGACAATTATCGAGTCATTCAGGCCATTAAAAGACGATTATTACACTGTAGAGGGGAAGAGTGAAATGCTGATGTTCCGAAAAAGCCTGGTCCCCCTTATCAGGCTTAATCGGATATGCAAGGTAGAGATGGACAACGAGACTGTATGGGAAAGCATCGTCATCGTTGTTGAAAATAAAAATGATCAGAGAGGCATCTTAATCGATGAGCTTCTTGGTAAAGAAGAATTCGTCATTAAAAGCCTTGGAGAATCGTTAAAAGGAATCAATGGACTTGCTGGTGGTGCTATTCTTGGCAATGGCAGAGTTGGTCTGATTATCGATATAAACGGAATTTTCAAGGTTGCTGATACTGGTTAAATATAAGGGCTGTCTTTTGTCATGCCTTGCATGTTTAGTTCAACTCTTAACTGAAAATTTTAGGAATATGAGGTTACTGTGAAAGTTATTGTTGGCGTTTCAGATATGAAAGTCAGTGGTGACCCTGAAGAGACTCTGGTTACCTATTCACTAGGCTCCTGTATCGGGGTTGCGGTCTATGACCATGAAGCCAGGGTAGCAGGTTTGCTGCATTATATGCTGCCAAGCTCAACCCTCGACAAGGATAAGGCAGCTAAAAATCCGTTTATGTTTGCAGATACAGGCATTCCAAATCTGTTCAAGTCGGCTTATGCTCTTGGCGCACAAAAGCAAAGAATGATTGTTAGTGTTGTCGGTGGTGCACAGGTTCTGGATCAGAAAGGTTTTTTCAATATCGGCAAACGAAACCACATGGCGCTGCGGAAAATTTTTTTCAAAAATAATGTCATTATCAGGACTGAAGAAGTAGGAGGAAATGTCAATAGAACGATCAGGATTGATGTAAATTCAGGCGACATATATCTGAAGACATCCGGAAAAGGAGAGAAAAGAATATGAGCGCCATAAAAGAACTACTCAAAGACATTGACAATTTAAAACCTATTCCGGCTATCGTCAACCAGATCATGGCAGTTGCTGAAAAGCCAGACAGCTCGATGGCCGAAATCGCTGATATCATCATGTATGACCCGGCAATGACAGCAAACATCCTGAAAATGTGCAATTCTGCTTATTATAGCCTGCCCCGGAAAATTGACTCAGTTCAGGATGCTATTACGATGATGGGAATGGATCAGGTCATCGATATGGTCCTTCTCAAGTCGGGTGCAGAAAACATGGTCAACAGTCAGGATGGCTATGGCCTCCATGAAGGGGAACTTTGGAAACAGGCTGTCTCGTCAGCACTGATTGCCAAATCACTTGCCGAAAAAAAGGGCTCTGAGCACAAACAGATGATTTTCACAGCAGCACTGCTCAAGGACATAGGCAAAATAATTCTGGATAGATTTGTAACTGACAAATATGAAAAAATTGATGAACTTGTGACCAATCAGGGCTTCAGCTTTAGAGAGGCAGAGAAAAAAATCATTGGGGCTGACCATGCTGAAATTGGTGGTATTATTGCAAAAATGTGGGGTTTTTCGCCCAAAATGATACATATGATTCGTCATCATCACCTTGAAGATGAAAAAGCCAGAGATGATCTGGAAACGCAGATTTTATATGTGGCGGATAATGTCTGCATGATGATGGGAATCGGCGTCGGGGCAGATGGCCTCGCTTACCGGTTTCATAAAGACGTTTTAAAAAATTTGGGTATTACCGCCGTTGACCTGCAGTTTATTATCGCGTCCTTTAGCGATGAGATGCAGAAGGTAGAAGATCTTATTCAAACGATTTGACCAACCAGTTTGCAAACAACCGTTTTTCGGGGGTAAAAATGACTTTAAATATTCTTGTTGTGGACGATTCGCTCCCCATGCGAAAGGTAATTAAAAAAACAATCAAGGCTTCCGGTTTTGCAAGTGCTGAATATGCAGAAGCAGCTGATGGAATTGAAGCATTGAAAGTTTTAGCTGAAAAATGGGTCGATATAGTCGTCACCGATTATAATATGCCCAATATGGATGGCATGGCTCTTATTGCAGAGATGAAAAAAGATGAAACTCTGAGCACAATACCTGTACTCGTTATTACAACTGAAGGCAGCAAAAGCAAGGTGGAAGAATTTGCTTCAATAGGAGCGGCCGGCTATATAAAAAAACCGTTTACACCTGAAGCAATCAGAACAAAACTGCATGAAATACTTGGCGAGGTAAATGATGACGATGAAGGATTTGAAACAGAAAATGACGACTTCGATTTCTGAGGTACTTGAAACCATGTTTTACATGGCTCTTGAATTTGAAGAGTGTGATAACATTCAGGACAGCAATATTGATAATGAAGGTGACATCAGGATCTGCCGGCTCGATTTTACCGGGAGCCTTACGGGGCACTTTATCATTTTTGTACCCAAAGATCTCCTTATAACAATGGCTTCTGACTTCATGGGTGAAGATAAAACGGATATCACTCAGGAATACAGTGACGGCACTATTAAAGAAATTATCAATATGGTGGGCGGCAATATGTTTGCTGTTCTTGACCATGAGGCAGAATTCAATCTGGGAATTCCCGAAATCGTTGAAGACAGCGATTTTATCCGGTCAATAAGCAGTAATCCACCGGAGGGACTTGTTATCGCTGAGGCCATTGAAGGCCATCTCGGGTTTATTATCTATGCCGGATAATATACTGGATATTATAAACTGTTATTGAAATTACAGGCCGGAATATGGAAAAAGAGATTAAGGTGCTCATTGTTGATGACTCTGCAATTGTCAGAAAGGTTTTCACCGAAGAGCTTTCAAAAGAACCCGGTATTAGGGTGATCGGTACTGCACCAGACCCGTATGTCGCACGTGACAAAATAGTAAAACTGAAACCTGATGTTATCACTCTTGATATTGAAATGCCAAGAATGGATGGGTTGACATTCCTGAAAAAAATCATGAAATATGCACCACTTCCCGTGATCATCGTTAGTTCGCTTTCAACAAAAGGGAGTAAAACAGCCCTTGAAGCTCTTTCGTACGGTGCCCTGGAAGTGATTTCCAAACCGACTGCGGCATACTCCGTTGGTGATTTAAGCATACAGCTTGCGGATAAAATAAGAGCCGTCTCAAAGATAAAAGTCATCGCACGCTCAGAGAATTCAAATACAAACGGAATACAAAAAGCCGCTATAAGATCCTCAGCCTTATCAGCAACAACCAATAAAATCATTGCAATAGGCGCGTCCACCGGTGGAACCGAGGCACTAACAGAAGTGTTAATCCGCATGCCCCGCAGTTCACCCGGCATCGTTATCGTCCAGCACATGCCCGCAAAATTCACCACATCCTTTGCAGAAAGATTAGACAGTCTCTGTGAGATGAGGGTCAGAGAAGCAAAAGACGGTGACACAGTCAGAAACGGCGAAGTACTCCTCGCTCCGGGGAATTTTCATATGCTACTCAAAAGAAGCGGAGCACGTTATTTCGTAAAAGTAAAAGACGGCCCCATGGTTCACCATCAACGCCCTGCTGCTGATGTTCTGTTTAAATCTGTTGCAAAATATGCAGGGGCGAATGCCGTGGGTATTATCCTTACAGGTATGGGTGCTGATGGCGCTGATGGTCTTCTGCACATGAAAAATGCAGGGTCGAAAAACATCGCTCAGGATGAAAAATCCTGCATTGTCTTCGGGATGCCAAAAGAAGCTATCAAAATTGGCGCGATTGACAAAGTGGTAACCCTTAAACAAATTACCCAGGCAGCTCTTGATATGATTTAAAAAACAGGTGTTAGGTATTAGGTTTAAGCAAAGTTGACCTTCGGGTAGTCAATTTATACAAATGCCAGAGCGCAGCGATTCATTTGCTAACAGCTAAGGCCTAAAACCCAATACCTGAACATCTCAAATTCTCTGTAATACCGTTATAACCTCTTTTATTCGTGCCTGATGTTCCGGCGGAGCCATTAGCAGCTCAACACCGCTATTGGTAATCAGGTTCTTATTGTTCCCATCCCCTACGGATAAAAGAATATCAGTCAGATTACCGTAGCTGCCACCGATATCAATATGCTCAATATACTGCATAAAAACATTATTCAGCGTAATAAT
>JQIA01000017.1_pt1 | contig 76011 bp, 79 predicted proteins | sample 811431 | NCBI WGS metagenome assembly JQIA01 (sample SAMN02998118, study PRJNA258478) | marine sediment metagenome | biome: marine; feature: seafloor; material: sediment; isolation source: oil-polluted sediment collected from 3 locations (0.5 km, 0.7 km and 0.9 km)... | place: USA: Gulf of Mexico ...
CAGTGCGCGGCCACCCGCAAGTGAGCCAGTGAAGCCAACAGCTTTGATCAGCGGATGCTCTACCAATGCTGTGCCGACCTGTCTGTTGCCGCCTTGGATTAAACTAAAAACACCAGGGTGAAGTTTGCATTTTTGAATGGCAGCCAACACTGCTTCTGCAATGATTTCACCTGTACCAGGATGGGCACTGTGGCCTTTGACGACAACAGGACATCCTGCAGCCAGTGCGGCAGCCGTGTCACCGCCTGCTGTAGAGAACGCTAAAGGGAAGTTTGATGCGCCAAAAACTGCAACAGGGCCAATAGGGCGTTGTATCATATGAAGATCAGGGCGTGGTAACGGCTGCCTATCCGGCAATGCAGCGTCATGACGGCGATCCAGATAACCATCTTGTAGGATATGTTCAGCAAACAAACGCAGCTGCCCAGTAGTACGCCCGCGCTCACCGTTCAAACGCATTTCCGGCAGGCCAGTTTCAGAACATCCGATTTCAGTGATCGCTTCGGCGCGCAGTTCAATTTCATCTGCAATCGTGTTCAAGAAAGCCGCCCGATCTTCTCTGCTTGAATAGCCGTAGCTCCAGAATGCGGCTTCTGCGGCCTGTGCCGCAACGTTTACATCATCAATGCGCCCAACAGCAAACGTGCAAGGTTTTCCAGAAGCAGGTGATGATGCAAACGTTGTGTCGCCATCTATCCATTCGCCACCGATTAGGTGTCTTCCATGTGGTTTGAACATCATCTTTTCCTTTATTATTGCTTGCAAAGTGCATAAATTTTTAATTATGGATATTGTATCCAAAATTGAAACTTACACAAGTGAAAACAGCTCTCCTTTAAGAATTCACCATGCTTTGATAATTTAGCTTTCCGTGATCGCCCGATTTTTCGCTATCATGGTAAGTAACTCCTCTTTGGTACGCAATATATGGCTGGTTAAGAGGCTAGCACTCTCTTCAATATCTTGCTCTTGGGCTAAAGCCAGTAGTTTGTGATGCTCGTCTTTCGCGGGTTCGCGTTGCTGCATCACACTTAAATGCATACGTACATAACGATCAGATTGAACGCTCACTCTTTGTAGTAATTCATTGGTTAGCTTGCGCTGCGCTGCGCCATAAAGTGCCGAATGATATGCGTAATTCAACCCCCCCCATTTGGCGACATCGTCGGCATCATAGGATGCGTCCATTTCTTCAAGTAGTTTGTGGCACCGCGTGAAATCCGCTGTTGTCATTTTAGGTATAGCCCGGCGAAACATATCGACTTCAATCAATATACGTAGATCAAAAATTTCACCGATTTCACGCAATGAATGTTTGGTCACTGATGCGCCGCGATTGTTGGTTAGTTGCACCAACCCTTCGGCATCTAACCGTTTTAACGCTTCACGGATTGGCATGCGCGAAACCTCATATTCTTCGGCAAGGGCTTCTTGACGTATAATCTCACCTTCAACCATCTCACCGCTTAGGATACGTTCACGCACATCATCTGCGATTACATCTGGAAGACTCTGTCTTGAGATTGTTCGTTTGTTTGTCATCGTGGAGCCTTCAATGATATTTGTATTTTGGATACAAATATCATTTTAGTACTGTTTTTCCAAGTTAAACATGCGCGGGGTAAAATGAAAAAAGGGTTGAATTTGGAAGGGTGATCATTGTATCCAATATCCGTACTGTCAAATTCAAGAGAGAATACCCGTGAATACATCTGTCAAAATCAACCTGAATGAGATCAAACCACTGTGTACTTCGGTGTTAAGAAAAGCTGGTTATGGTGATGCTCATGCAGATGCGATCACCAAGATGCTGTACACGTGTCAGCTAGATGATTGTCAATCTCACGGTTTGTTTCGCCTTCTAATGTGCAGCCAAACCATGCAGGTGGGTAAAATTGATGGTCAGGTTATACCTAGCTTAAAAGAGAGTGATACCGCAATCTTGCATACGGATGCACACGGAGGTATGTCGCTTTTGGCAGTTGATAATGCCATACCAGAATTGATAGAAAAAACCCGCAAATATGGTATCGCTGCACTTGCAATCAATAACTGCTATCACTTCTCAGCACTCTGGCCTGAAGTGGAAAGACTATCTGCAGCAGGGCTGGCTGCTATGGCAATGGTTCCCAGCCATTCTTGGGTCGCCCCAGCAGGCGGCACACGTGGCAGCTTAGGTACAAATCCATTGGCGTTCAGCTGGCCCCGTAAAGGCAAAGATCCATTTACTTTTGATTTTGCAACCAGCGGCTTTGCTCGTGGAGAGATCGAGCTATATAAACGTGCAGGCAAGCGACTACCCGAAGGGGTTGCGCTTGATAAGGATGGCCGCCCGACGACGGATCCTCAAGCAGCGCTAGATGGGGCAATGTTGACGTTTGGCGGCCACAAAGGCTCTGCGCTTTCGATCATGATCGAACTGCTGGCGGGGCCTCTAATCGACGATATGACAAGTCTGGAAAGTATGGAATTTGCTGCGAGCAAAGGCGGCGCCCCTTATCATGGAGAGATTATAATCGCCTTTGATCCTAATCTATTCAGTCCCGGTAGGGTCGCAGAAAATGATGCACGTGCCGAACGTCTTTTTGCCGACATTGTGGATCAAGGTGCGCGTTTACCCTCACAGCGCCGTTATGCAGCTCGTGCCCGTAATCTGGCACGAGGTTATGTTGAAATTCCACAACAATTACACCAGGATCTTCTGGTACTGCTTTAACCCTAATGCCCGCGCGAGATTAGAAGCTAAGCGCTTTTAGGCCCCCCAAGTATCGCTAAGCTTGTAACCTTCTGGCCACGGGTCGTCTGGGTCCAACATATGTTGATGGATACCTGTGATCCACCCACGCCCGCTAATTTGCGGTATAATAGCAGGATGTGATCCCAACTTCGTGGCCTTGATGATTTTGCCAATGAAGGTTGAACCGATGATAGAGGTGGCCTCGAATTCCTGTCCGACCTGCATTTGACCTTTTGCCGCCATAAGCGCCATGCGGGCCGAAACTGCTGTCCCAGTTGGCGAGCGATCAACCTTGCCGGGTTGGATTGCTACAGCAGATTTTCCGCTAAAGCCCAAATCAGTTTTGTTAAGTGGCCCACAAAACGCACAGAATGAAATATGTTCCCAATCAGGGTTTTCTGGATGGGTAAAGCCCAGTTGTTCATTCGCGGCATTGGTGATTTTCACACCCAATTGTGCAATGTCTTTTGCTTCATCTTCGGTAATTTCAAAACCAAGGGTGGCAGCGTCGATAACCACAAAACTGTCACCGCCATAAGCCGTGTCTACGGTAAGAGTACCAAGCCCTGACACTTCAAGAGGCACTGCAATCTTATCGGCAAAGCTGGGGACGTTTTGCACAAATATCCGTTCGGCTTTTCCATTGCGACATTCAGCGCGCACACGCACCAAACCGCCTGGGGCCTCCAATACCATAGTCGTCACAGGTTCCTGCATGGGAATAATACCCCCATCCAGTAAAACTGTTGATACACAGATAGAGTTTGATCCTGACATCGGAGGCGTGTCTTCAGGTTCCATAATGATAAAGGCCGCATCGGCTTCTGGATTTTTAGGTGGCACCAATAGGTTTACATGCCGAAACACACCCCCGCGCGGCTCATTTAGCACAAAATTTCGCAACGTTTCGTCTTTTGCTATAAATGATCGTTGCTCCCAAAGTGTATTTCCGGGTGGAGGCGCAATACCTCCCACGATCACATCGCCAACTTCGCCCTCGGCATGGGCAGATATTACATGTATTATTTTACTGCTTCGCATTTTTTTTCCTTAAGATTATGTTGGGATGAGGCCTCCAACATGCCAAATATTAGCGTGATATCAAACCCAAGATGATCTGCTGTCGTTAAGTGAATTAAATACAGTGTCAACTCAGCCAGCCCAGCACGCACCCTAAAGGCAAATGATGGCAAATAAGCGTATCTAATGACATCTTCATCAGTAAACACTTCCATTACAGTATTATCGAAAGCTTTGGAACAATTGCCGTTAGATAAGTTGTAACGACCTTCTTTCAGGGGCAGATCAATCTGATAAACTTTGATCTTAGCAATTTTCACAACGTATTCTTTCAAAAGCGATCTGCTGAGAATGCATCGAGCGGTATCGCTGGCTTGATCTTATTAACAAGAGAAGCGATAATCTCTGCTGTCCCTGCGGCTTGTGTTAATCCCAAATGCCCATGTCCAAAGGCATAAATGACATTATGTGCTTTAGGTGAACGATCAATCACAGGCAAACTATCAGGCATAGAAGGGCGAAACCCCATCCATTGCTGACCGTCCTCTATTTTTAACTTTGGTAAGAAACGCACTGCCTTTTGCAGTAAAATCTCTGAGCGTTTATAATTTGGAGGAAGGTTCAAACCTCCTAGTTCGACCGCGCCTCCGACACGGATACCATCTGCAATTTTCGATACGACAAATCCATGATTACCAAATGTCAGATGCGTTCTAAGATCAAAGGCCCCCGCAGGAAGCGTCGTATTATATCCACGTTCTGTTTCCAGTGGGATCTTGTCGCCAAGTGTTTTTGCTAGATGATGAGACCATGCTCCTGTTGCTACGACAACCTGTTTTGCGCGCATTTCATTGCCTGCAGTGGCCAACTCGATCCAATCTTGTTTTTGGGATAGGCCTTTGATTTCATCAATCTTGATTGTGCCGCCACTGTAAATAAAACTCTGCGCGATATGATTGGTCCAATGCGCTGGATCACAGGTATTCATCCATTTAGGCGTATAGCTTGCATGGGTGAACCGTGTCGCGAGACCCGGTTGAATTTCAGCAATCGCATCAGGACTTTCCAATAGGTCGAACTCAACACCATGCTCACTACGCAAACTCCACCCAGGCAAGCTTGCTTTGAATTCACTTGCGCCCTCATACAATTGAAGTTGGCCCTCGCGCCGCATCATATGTTCACCATCCACTGTTTTGATTTGACGTTCTAACGCAACCTGTGACAGCTTCATCAATTGGGCCTGTGCGACAAGGGATGTCTGATAGCGATCACGCCAGCTTGCACGCCAAAACCGCAACATCCATGGAGCGATTTTAAATGCGTAGGAAGGCGGAATAGATAACGGGCCCAGTGGGTCTAGCAACCACTTTGGTGCGCGTTGCATGATCCCGGGCGTGGCCAATGGTACAATATCTGCAAAAGCAAAAGCTCCTGCGTTGTTCTTTGACGCTTCTGCCGCAACGCCTTTACGATCAATTACGGTGACGGCCCGACCCGCACCTTGCAACTTCAAAGCAATGCTAAGTCCAACGATACCCGCGCCGATAACGATAATGTCGTGTAGTTTGTTCATAATTTCCTAAAAAGTGAAAACACTGCTTATGAGCTGTTGAGGGTTTTGATCCTAAAACTTAAAGTATAATTCCGCCTTTAAGGGGGTCCAGATCATCAAAGATCAACGTGCTTTCCGCCATTACAAAAGCCTGTCCTGAGATTGTTGGAATGATGCCACCATTTGTTCCGGGCTGGTATGATAAGCTATAGATGCTGCCAATCACGCTTTCTTGCACAATATCTTTCCCTGGGTCCAAACACCCCTTAGCAGCCAGACAAGCCAGTCGCGCAGAACTGCCAGTGCCGCAAGGAGAGCGATCATAGGTGTCATCCGGGCAAAGCACAAAGTTGCGACTGTCCACATCGGCTTTGGGTGAAGCATCTTGAAAAATTACATGATCAACCAACTGGCCATTCTCGCCACCAACCCCTTGAGCGATTGCCGCGTCGCGCACTGCAATGCTGGTGTCAATCAATGTGCGCAGGTTATTTGTTACGACGGGAATTGGGCTTGGGTCGACAATGAAAAACCAGTTGCCGCCATAAGCGACATCCCCAGTGACAGTTCCCAAGCCTTCTACCTCAACAGAGATTTCTTGGTGAATGCAGCGGCTTTCGATGTTTTTAACCGTGACAGTGTTCGCATCGCTAAGGTGTACTTCAACCACCCCAACAGGGGTTTCAATTTTATGGCTACCCAAGCCAATGCGCCCCATATGAGCCAAAGTAACGGCCAATCCGATCGTGCCATGCCCACACATGCCCAGTACTGCACCGGCATCCAAATAGATTACTCCTGTGATACAATCTGGGTCGGTTGGTTCAACCAAAAGGGCGCCGACCATTGCTGGTTGTCCCCGTGGTTCAAGCATAACCGATTGGCAGAATTCTTTATATTCAGTTGTCAATCTATGCGCGCGCTCAGACAAAAGTCCCGATCCAAGATCAGGGCCCCCATCAAGGATCACCCGGGTAGGTTGACCGCCAGTATGGCTATCAATTACATGCATTCAGCAATGATTCCGCCTTGTTGAGACCAATCAGCAAACCAGTTTTGAAACAGGGTATATTGCTGTTCACAATAATTACGCTGTGCATCGCTAAGCGCGTCTGTTTCATTGAAATGCAAGCGGTATTCTTCTTCGCCGTTCAAAACCAGAAGGTACTTGTAGAACAACACCAGATCAGTGCCTTCATCAAAGCTTGCAAGTACCCCGATAGCTTCTTCAAGTTCCAAAGCGCGGCGGCGAGCTTCGGCATTTCCTTTGGCCGCCTTTTGCGATAAACTTGCCAGCAGCAAGGCTTCTTTGGGCAAAGCGGTTCCAATCCCAGTGATAGAACCGGTGGCTCCACAATTGACAAACCCGTGGAATACTTCGGTGTCAACACCAACCATCAGCGTAACTTGATCACTCTGTGACGTAATTTCTTCCGCTGCATAGCGCAGATCATCTTTGCCGCCAAATTCCTTGAAACCAATTAGGTTTGGATGCTCGGCACGTAAGGAAAAGAAAAGATCAGCACGCGTCGCAAAGCCATAAACTGGGCTGTTGTAGATCACCGCAGGCACATCCGGTGCGGCATCGAGGATTGCCTTAAAGTGGTTTTTCTGAGCTATTGGTGATGACCCACGGGACAATACGCGCGGTATAACCATAAGACCCGCAGCGCCAACTTTCTGGGCATGTGCGGCATGGGCCGCTGCGGATTTACTGTTGATGGCACCAGTACCGACAATCACTGCTAGACCCGCATTAACAAGGCGTTCTACACCTTCCATGCGTTGCTCATCACTTAGTAAAGGCCAGTCACCCATAGAGCCGCAATAAACAACTGCAGACATCCCTGCCTCAATCATTTCTTTACCTTTTTTAACGAGGGCATCAAAATCAGGACTGCGATCAGCTTTACACGGGGTCATGAGGGCTGGCATCGTACCAGTGAAGACATTTTCAGACATAGGTATCTCTTTCAATTTTTCTATTATGTGTGGTTATCAGCGAACATTCGCTAAGAATTTCTGTGTATGTTCGGACTTGGCGTTGCCAAAGATCTGAGATGGCGAGCCAATTTCTTCCATCACGCCTTGGTGGAAAAACGCGACGCGATCTGACACATCTCTGGCAAAGCTCATTTCATGGGTGACGCAGATCATGGTCATACCTTCTTCGGCCAACAGACGCATTGTATCTAGTACCTCGCCCACCAATTCAGGGTCCAAAGCTGAAGTAGCTTCATCGAACAGCATGTAACTTGGTTCCATTGCTAAAGCTCGTGCAATTGCCAACCGTTGTTGCTGGCCACCAGATAAAGCATTGGGATAAACGTCTATTTTGTCTCCAAGACCAACATGTTCTAATTGCTGTATTGCGATTTCGCGTGCTTCAGAACGAGATTTTTTTTTGATGATCCGTGGAGATAGAGCAACGTTTTCAAGTGTGGTAAGATGGGGAAAGCTATTCCATTGCTGAAAAACCATTCCCATATTCTGCCGTAATTTATTAATGTCAGTGCCCTTGGCGTGAACATCAATGCCATCAACTATGACGTGACCTTCTTGAATTGGCTCCAGCCCATTGATGCAATAGAGTAGCGTCGATTTCCCTGAACCCGAAGACCCGATAATGCTTAGTACTTCACCCTTTTCAACCTCCAGGTCGATACCTTGTAAAACATGCAATGAGCCATAATATTTATGTAAGCCATTAATAGAAATCATTGTTCCCACCTTTCTTCGAGGCGCGCAGCATAGCGCGAGATTGGATAAGACAGCGCGAAGTAAAACGCGCCAGCGATTGCAAGAATAAGAAGGGGTTGCTGTGTTCTAGTGATCAAGATTTGCGATGCTTTCAGCAATTCAACATATCCAAGCACAGAAACCAAAGCACTATCCTTCATGACACCAAGTGCCACGCCAACCCATGCTGGGAAAACTGCGCGTGTACCAATGGGCATCACCACGTACCGCAAATCTTGCCAATAACTCATGCCAAGAGACCGAGACGCACGACGCATAGGTGTGCCTACAGCTTCAATGCCGCCGCGTGCTACACTGGCAACCAACGCCGAAGTGTAAATAGCCAAGATTACCACACCAGAAGCGAAAGGGTTTAGATTTAAACCAATAATCGGCGCGAAATTGTAAAACAAAACCAATTGAATAAGTAACGGAACTGAACGAAAGGCATCAAGGATCAATCCTAATGTGATTGCCCCCCAAAACTTCCCTTCGAACAAGAGCCAGCCAAAGAACACACCCATTAGTGAACCTATTGTAATGGAGAGAACTGAAATCCAAAGAGTACGTAATGCAGCTGCCCCTAAAAACAGTAGGTCATTAGGGCCGAAACCACTGAAGAAATTGATAGTATCATTCATTTTATTCTCTCCTCAGTAGCGGAACAGGCGCATAGCGATCAGATGCGCTGCCCCCAAAAAGATTTTGACGATCACATAGTAAATCACAGCAGTGACAGCGAAATATTCGAAAATTCTAAATGTCCTGGATGCCAAAGCCTGTGTTTCACCTGACAGCTCATGAAAACCAACAAGCATTCCAAGCGAAGACATCAATACGGCCCAAACCATTTGATTGGTCATCGGGTAGTAAACAATTTTCAAAACCTGCGGAATGACAATACGAAGATATGCTTGCGGTGCAGTCATGCCCAAAGAGCGAGCGGCACGGATTTGAGTGTCTGGAATTGCGTTCAATCCGCCTCGAAAATTCTCAGCTAAATATCCCGCATTATTAAAGGTTAATCCTGCCAGAACAATTACATATGGTGTTAAGTGCAAGCCAAACGCACCAAAACCAAATGCAAAAAAGAATAATTGTATCAATGCGGGCGTGTTGCGCGCAACCTCGACCCAAGTGGTAGCAAACCAACGTAGCGGGCCCTTGGCGTGCATTCGGATAAGTGCAAGCGCCATGCCAAAACATATACCCAACAACATAGATAAAACGGCAATTTGCAAAGTAATCAATCCTGCCTCAAATAGGCTTGGAAGATTATTGAAAACTGGTTTCCAATGGAAATTGTAGTTCATGACTGACCTCTTTGCGAATACCCCCGTCCATCAGGACGAGGGTTAGGTTTTAAACTTTAAAAAGTCAGTACATTACGCCAGGAATACGCAATTCAGGTGCTTTACCACCAACATAATTGCCCCATAGTTCTGCATAGCGGCCAGAACGGACCTGATGGGTTACAAATAGGTTTAAATAGTTCAACCAAGTCACATCTTCGCGTGGGCCTACAACAGACGTATAGTCAGTGGTCCATGGCATGCGTGGACCTGCAATCAGGCTGTCGTATTGCGACGTAATCGGGCCGACCGCAGTATTGGTGGTGATGCCAACATCTGCACGGCCTTGCGCAACTGCCAAAAACACTTCGTTTTCAGATTGATACCCTTGATACAAATCTTCAGTGCCCCATTCTTTGGCATATTTGAGGAATTCTTGCTCAGGTACTGTACCAACGGCAGCCGCAACGCGTTTACCTTTCATGTCTTCAAAGGTTTTGATCCCGGTATCCTTGCCAACAACGCCTTGCGCATAATAGATTGCGTAAGGAATAGAGAAACCAACTGTTCTGGCGCGCGCCAATGAATCCGACGTACCGCCAAATACCACGTCAGCGCGGCCTGTTACAATCACGGGCAAACGTTCTGCCCAAGTGAGAGGTAAAATCTCATGCTCAACTTCCAAAGCTGCCGCCAAATCTTTGCAATATTCAACGTCAAAACCTGCAGGCTCGTTGTTGGCATCACGATACCCAATCGGCGGAAAGTCCAAAACCACACCACAACGCAAAACGCCGGCATTAATAACATCATCCAGTTTATCAGCTGCGGCAGGTGTAGCAGTCGCTAAAACCACGGCACTTAGCGCTAAAAATTTCTTAATCATCTCTATTCTCCCTAATAGTTCTTGCCGAATCTCATCGGCTGCATTACATAAATATAGGATATTGGATACATTATCCACTATTATTTTTACTTCGAAAAAAAGACTTAATATCAAGCTCTGGAACTGATTTTGTAGTAAGCCCAGCTAAACAACTCAGAAAGTTTTTAAATGAGACGCTTAATCGTACCTGCGCCTGCTGAAGGTTCAATTCTGCTGTGTGACGATGGGCTTAGTTTCTGGGGCGGTGTCGATGAAGCTACTGGTGTGGTTATTGATGCCCACCACCCTCAGCACGGCCAATCGCTTGCAGGGAAGGTCGTTATGATGCCGACAAGCCGCGGATCATGTTCTGGTAGTGGTGTGCTATTGGAACTGGCGATGAATGGTCATGCGCCGGCCGCGTTCATTTTTCGCGAAAGCGAAGATATCTTAACGCTTGGCGCATTAGTCGCAACACAAATATTTGAGTGCCCGGTTGCGGTCGTGCACCTTCCAGCCGCAGATTATGACCTACTTGCTACAAAACCCTTTGCATTACTTAAGGGTATGAAACTTCTCGCAGAAGGCATGTCACTTTCTCTTGAAGGATTATCTGTCGCCGATTTGGAACTCACAAAGACGGATCTGGCTTATCTTAACGGTGAACAAGGTCCGGCAGCTAAGCTGGCGATGGAAACCTTATGCACGATGGCATCTGTACAAGGCGCCGAAAAGCTCACTGATGTTACGCGGGCCCATATTGACGGGTGTATATATGCGGGCTCAGCCAATCTTGTTTTCGCACAAAAGATGGCATCGATGGGGGCGAAAACCTGCATCCCAACAACGATGAATGCAATCTCAGTTGACTATGATAATTGGCGGGAACAAAATGTGCCGCCAGATTTTGGTTTGCCAGCCAGTCAACTTGCGGATGCTTATGTTCAGATGGGTGCGCAACCCAGTTTTACCTGTGCTCCCTACCAAGCGAAAGATGCACCGGCTCTGGGGGAAGATATAGGTTGGTCAGAATCAAATGCTGTTATCTATGCCAATAGTGTACTGGGTGCGCGTAGCGTAAAACATCCGGATTTTCTGGACCTCTTTATTGCCATAACAGGCCGTGCGCCTTTATCTGGTGTCTATTTACCCGAAAACCGCGTGGCGCAAATGATCATCGATGTCGAACTGCCAAATGATTATGATGATGCATTGTGGCCGATGCTTGGCTGGTTGTCTGGGAAAATAGCGCCAGATTGCATTCCTCTTCTGACAGGCTTGAAGAACGCGGCCCTCACCGCAGATGATTTGCGTGCGATATGTGCAGCGTTTGGCACCACGTCTGCTGCACCGATGCTGCATGTCGCGGGTGTTACCCCTGAAGGATTAAATCCAGTATCAAAAGATGCAAAGCGTATGTCTTTGTCGCGGGTAGATTTTGTACGTGCTTGGCAAGAGTTCAATTCTGGCCCATCAAAGATTGATCTCGTAGCTTTAGGCAGCCCACATTTTTCGCTTGATGAAACCCGCGAATTTGCCTCTTTCATGAAAGGCCGCCACTGCCACCCTGACACTTCCGTAATCATAACGCTTGGGCGTGAAACTAAAGCAGCTGTTCAGGCTGAAGGTCTCGTATCTCAGCTTGAAGCAGCGGGTATCGAGGTTATTTCAGACATCTGCTGGTGCTCAATTTCCGAACCGGTTTTCCCGCCTAAAGCCCAAACATTGATGACAAATTCTGGCAAGTACGCACATTACGCACCTGGTTTGTCAGGGCGACAGGTTCGATTTGGAAGTTTGAGGGATTGTGCAAAAGCGGCTGAAACAGGCTTTGCGGATATTGGAAACCCGGATTGGTTGTCGAAGATTTAAACTTGTCATTCTTTCAAAGCAGCATAGTAGTTTTTTTAACTTCTGCAGGTGTGATATTGCTAATCGGTCAGACAGGCGTTGATTGTTAAACCATGCGGCCTCCTAATAATCAGGGTCTGGTTAGCCTGCGAAAATACAGGGCTTAATGACACTTGATAGGTTGTGCTGTAAAATTTTAACTAACAGCATATTATGCTGATAGCTTTGGTAAAAAAGATCATAAGTTCACCAATTGGTTGTAAAATTATCAAAACACTATGAGGATCAAAATTATGCTATCTAACTCTCTCATTGAGAAGGATCGTGCGCACTACATCCACCCAGTGGTTGCGATGCGTACACACGAAAAACGCGGTGTAACCGTAATGCAATCAGGCAAAGGTTGCTTTTTGACCGACACGGAAGGCAATACTCTGCTTGATGGATTTGCCGGACTTTGGTGTGTCAACGCAGGTTATGGACAGGAAAGCATTGTTGAAGCTGCAGCTGAACAGATGCGGCGTTTGCCTTATGCTACAGGTTATTTTCACTACGGAAGTGAGCCAGCAATTGAATTGACTGCCAAACTCGCAGAACTGGCCCCGGGCGATCTTAATCGTGTATTCTTTACGCTGGGCGGATCGGATGCAATTGATACTGTAATTAAGATGGTGCGTTATTATAATAATGCGCGCGGTTTGCATGAAAAGAAACATTTCATAGCTTTGGAAAGAGGATATCACGGATCAACCTCAAGTGGGGCAGGCCTTACTGCATTGCCAGTATTTCACGATAAATTTGATCTGCCGATGCAGTGGCAACACCATATTCCGTCTCCGTACCCTTATCGAAACGATGCAGCAGAAGATGCTGTCATTATTGAAAAATCGGTAACCGATCTTCGAAATAAAGTTGCAGAACTAGGTCTGGACAAGGTTGCGGCTTTTATTTGTGAGCCAGTGCAGGGTTCAGGTAGTGTGATTGTTTACCCCGAAGGTTTCTTGACCGCGATGCAAAACGTATGTCGCGAGCTTGGTATTTTGTTCATCGTTGATGAAGTTATCACGGCTTTCGGTCGAACCGGCCCCATGTTCGCTTGTGAGCATGAAGGTTTAGAACCAGATTTCTTAACTTGTGCAAAAGGTCTGACCTCGGGTTATGCCCCAATGGGCGCAGTCCTTGTGTCTGATCGGATTTATCAAGTTATGGCAGATGCTGTTCCAGACGGTACACCATTTGGTCACGGTTTTACATACTCGGGTCACCCGGTTAGTGCGGCAGTAGCGCTGGAAGTGTTGCGTCTTTATACCGAAGGCGGAATGATTGAGAATGCGAAAACTGTTGGTGCGTATTTCGAACAGCAATTGCGTACCCTTAATGACCATCCGCTGGTTGGAGATATTCGCAGTCAAGGGTTGCTTGCGGCAATTGAAATTGTCACTGACAAAGATGCTAAAACCAAACCTACCAAAGAGATGAATGTTGCTGCACGACTGGCAAAATCAGGATATGAAAATAAAGTAATATTCCGCGCTTTTGCCGATGATTGCATTGGATTGGCACCACCGATTTGTATCACCAAAGATGAAGTTGATCTTTTGATAAGTCGGCTGCGTACAACGCTGGACACAATTCTAGACATAAAAGGATAATATGATGAAACTGAGTGATTACAAAGCACTGACATTTGACGTTTACGGCACTCTTATCGATTGGGAAACTGGTATGATAACAGGGCTGAAACCTTTGGTCGACAAAGTCAGCCGTACTTTGTCTCGTGATGAAATCCTAGAAGCACATGCATTCTATGAAAGCACGACACAACGTTATACCCCTGCTAAAAAGTACTATGAGCTATTACCAGTTGTGTATCGTCGGCTTGCAGAAGAATGGGGCGTGGAAGTGACCTGGGAAGAGTGCGATGCTTATGGCAAAGCTGCTCGGCATTGGCCAGCTTTCGACGATTCAATCGAAGCGCTGACATATCTAAAAAAGCACTTCAAGCTAGTGCTTCTTACAAACACTGACAATGTGACCTTTTCTGGTGCTAATGCCCGTCTTGGCGTGCATTTCGATGGTGTTTATACCGCCGAAGATGTTGGTAGCTATAAGCCATTTGATCGTAATTTTGAATATATGTTGGAAATGTTGGCTCGGCAGGGTATAAATAAGGGTGATATTCTGCATACAGCTGAAAGCATGTTCCATGATCATGCGCCAGCAAATAAATATGATCTTGCTAATTGCTGGATCTATCGTCGCCACGATAAAGAAGGTTTCGGGGCAACCATGAACCCAGGTGAAATGCCGAAGTACGACTTCCAATTCACCAGCATGATTGAAATGGCCAAAGCTCACCAAGCTGAGCTGGCCCAATAGGAATAAGGAGGGACAGGATATGCACGGTCTGCCAAAACTTGACCGGATTGACATCAATATCCTGTCCCAACTACAACGCAATGGGAAATTTACCAACGTAACTTTGGCCGATGCGGTGGGTTTGTCGCCGAGCCCATGCCTGCAACGGGTCAAACGTCTGGAGAAAGCAGGGTATATTGACCGCTATGCTGCGTTAATCAATCTTCGTAAATTGTCAGACCATGTCATCGTTTTCACCGAGGTTACGCTGGCTGACCATAGACGTAATGATTTTATCAAGTTTGAAGCAGAAATCCGCAAACACCCCCATGTTATGGAATGCCATTTGGTCAGTGGGGGCTATGACTATATTATTAAATTTATTGCCCGATCCGTACCACAATATCAAGAGATTATGGAAGTGATCCTTGAACGCAATATTGGTGTAGATAAGTATTTCAGCTATGTCGTAATCAAGTCGGTTGTATCTTATAACACGATACCACTTGAAGAAATCCTCGGTCAAGAATAGCAAGCACCACAGAGTTGAACACACTATAACCCACTTGGATCAGACTGTGAGAATGCGAAGAGCTATGACAATCCAGTTTCATAGTTCCTTCCTAATTTTTTGACTTGAACGGCGTCACAACTATCGATGTCGATGAGCCATTTCAGGACGTGATCCACATTCAGGCGGCAGAAGCTTTTGCCGAATTGAATGACGAAAGCGTGCCACGCGGCTTTTCCAACCTAATGCGGAATGCCTGCGTCGTGGATTATAAAAGCCATTGATGTATTCGAAGATAGCCAACTCTGCCTGGAGACGTGTGTGCCAGGTATTTCGCCATATCAGTTCAGCTTTGATAGTTTTGAAGAATGTTTCCATTGCCGCGTTATCATAGCAATTACCTTTGCCTGACATTGATACTTTGAATTCGTGTTTGCGAAGCCGCGCTTGATATTCATGAGAGCAATACTGGCTGCCGCGATCCAAGGGTTTAAACGGGTAGTCTTTTCTAATGAAGCTGGCGTTGGTTCTGCAGCAATTGCCCACTCTGCGGTAAAAACCAGTGAGCCTGTCTGGCGACAGGGGCTTGGTCACGGGAGTTAGCCAAACTGGTAGGGGTGAATGTCCCACTTTATGCGGCCGAACATATGTATGTCACGACCGAGCCTGACGCGGCCGTTCCTCATAATTTGCCTGTGCTGCGGGACACGGATGGGTATGTCTATATCAAAGGTGAATCTGGCAAGTTTCTGGTAGGAGCGTTTGAGTCAAATGCCAAATCTCTGCCGATGGATCGCTTGCCTGAAAAATTCAGTTTCGGAGAGCTGGGAGAAGATTGGGAACAGTTTGAATTGCCGATGACCAAGGCAATGGAAATGGTTCCAGTCTTGGAAAATATGAGCATTCGGCATTTCCTGAATGGTCCGGAAAGCTTTACACCAGATAACCGTTTTATCCTTGGTGAAGCACCGAACCTGCGCAAATTCTTTGTTGCGGCTGGCTTTAATTCGCAAGGGATCCTTAGTTCTGCGGGTGTTGGCAAGGCGATGGCCGAATGGATTGTCGAAGGTGAACCGACAATTTATCTGTCAGAAATTGATATCGCACGGTTCAACAAGTTTGAGATCAATGAACGTTACCTGAATGATCGAATATCCGAAAGTCTGGGATTGCTCTACGCCATGCACTGGCCAAACAGGCAATTTGAAACTGCTCGACAAATACGTGAAACGCCTATTTACGCGCGTCTGAAAGAACACAACGCTGTCTTTGGTACCTCAACCGCGCCGGTCACGATGGCTGGTACCTTATCGCCCATATGTTCAACATTGTTGACCAAGATGCAAAATATACACAGCAGCAAAATGCATTGATACAACGCCTTTCTAAGCTTGATCCATCGTTGGCATCAGCTATGCGAGTGATGCGAAGTAACATTCACGAACCGATCAGCATACCGGTTCTGGCTGTTCAGGTTGGCATATCTCAAAGAAAGCTAAACTCTATTTTTCAAACTCATTTTGGAAAATCACCACAAAACATTTATGTTGAAGAGCGATTAATGATCGCTCAAAGATTGGTTAAATCCAGTCAGAAAACTGTCACCGACATCGCATTTGCCTGTGGTTTTTCATCAATTAACAGCTTTGCGCGCAGTTATAAATTACAATTCGGAGTTTCGGCTTCTGAGCAAAGGTCAGCAATGCGGTTTACACTTGTGACATGATTTTTAATCACTGAAATTAATATGCTAATATAAGCTGCTGGACTTGTTGCGAAACTTGGCCTGTAATATAACCTTGATTACAGTGCGCTGCAGGCGATTTCCTTAAGAATAATAACAGGGAATTTAAATTTATGAACAAGGTAATTATTGCACTTATCAAGGAACGTTATAAAAAATAAATCGAAAGAAAGCGTATAACATTAGGATTTGTAATTTCACTTAAATACTGGACGCAGAAATTGTCTATCGTACCGGATAATGCATTTTGTGCTTTTCGCTAAATTATAAGCGGCAATACATTCTTCATCTTCCATACTATCTTTTCTATACGTCTCATAAGCCGATAATGATGGGAATGAAAATAACGTTACAGCTAAATCATTATCACTCTCATGAGGCAAAAAGTAACCATGGTGTATGCCACCAAATCGTTCAACTAATGGAATCCATAATTTTGCATAGGATTCAAATGCATCAATTTTATCAGGGTCAATCTGATATTTTACGTAGCAGGTAATCATTATTAACTCCTTTTGCGAGTATCTTTATTATTATTAAATTAAACTGGAAACCCGTCAAAATATGAATCGTTTTCACTCTTTGAACACCATTTGGCTTTTTCTTTATAAAAGATTACGTTTTTCGCGCTAAACTTTGGCTCTTCATCCAATGATCCAGCAGGAACAACTATAGAATCTCCTGCAGAATTTAAATACGGCACGCCAGAACCGCATTCCGTACAAAAGGCTTTGGTGAACCCACGTTCACTATGATCAAATCTTTTTATGTTTTTCGAACCAGAAATAATCTTAAATTGTAATGGGTCACCAAAAAGATTTGATGCATAAGCAGACCCCGTTGTTTTACGGCATTGCTCGCAATGACAAATATAAAATTGATTAAAGCTATTCTCAATTTCATATTCCACATTACCACAAAGACATTTTCCTTTGATCATTTCAGACATGTTTTATCCTTTTCTTATTTTCTTACGAACTTTGCTATCTTTTCAGCTCTGACAACATCAGAAACCGTATCTTCTTTTGGAGGAACGTTAATACCTTGTCGGCAAGCACTACGATCATCCATCGCATTCAGCCAGCGTTTCAAATTATCAAGCCCATCAATTGACACCCCTGACCACTCGTAACGCCGGATCCAGCACCAATTAGCAATATCTGCTATAGAATAACCATCCGCTAACCATTCAGATGATTTCAATCTATAATCAACCACTTCGAATAAGCGACGGCTTTCATTTTGATAACGGTCAATAGCGGGTTGATATTTTTCTGGAAAATAACGATAAAAAACATTCGCTTGCCCCATCATGGGGCCTATCCCACCCATTTGGAACATCAGCCATTGTATGACGCGGCTTCTTGCTTTTGTTTCTGTTGGAATTAATTTTCCAGCTTTGTCCGCTAGGTAAATCATGATAGCTCCGCTTTCGAAAACTACAAAATCATCATTATCACGGTCAATAATTGCCGGAATTCGACCATTTGGGTTTATTTTAAAAAACCAATCTTGTTTTTGTTCAAGCTCGGAAAGGTCAATTGATTGAAAATTATAAGGCATTTTCAACTCTTCTAGAGTTACTGACACTTTAAACCCATTTGGTGTTCTAGCTGTGTAGAGATCTATCATTCGACTTTACCCTTTTAATATTTTTATAAACTCTTTGAAGTAATATAATCGCGAACTAAAGCTGAACCCTTTATAACTTCATCATCAGAAGTCGCCGTTGAAATCTGAATTGAATTTATAGATGAAAGACCTAATATTTGCCCTGGTGCAACAGCAACTAAAGTCCGTCGAACATCATTCCAGTCCAAATATCAGTCGAGAAAAAGCCCCCAGCCCATTCGGCATCAAATTGCTCTAGGGGCCTTAGATCAATAACCTGCTGGCGAGTTTTTCCTTCATTACTCAGTCTGCCCAATTCATCGCGGGCATGCTGAAGCATCACAAGGTAATCTAAGAGGTCATCGCGGGATCCCAAAGATCCATGGCCTGGGATAATTTTTGTGTTTTCATCGGTGTTTTCAAGTAGCATTTCAACAGCACTGATCGTGCCCTGCAAACTGCCACCATTGTGTGTATCAATCACTGGATAAATTCCGTTGAAAAATACGTCCCCCGCATGCACGACATTGCCCCTTTCGAAGAACACCACCACATCGCCGTCCGTATGTGCCCGAGGGGTGTGGACGGCGCGCATTGTGTCTCCATTCAGATGGAAGCTCATCGAGTCTTTAAAAGTGACTACGGGCAACCCATCGCTTGCCATCGGAGGAACTGACAAGTCGAAAATAGGAATATCATTTCCATTAGCGAGACGCGTGCGGGCCATCTCGTGACTGAAGATTGTCGTGCCTTTTTCGCCAAGAATTTCATTTCCGCCTGTATGGTCAAAATGGAAATGGGTGTTGATCAGGAACTGAGGGAATTCACCCCCCAATTGGTCTATGAGCGCAATCAAATCTGGCGAAGCAATTGCCATCTGATCGTCGATAAGGAATGTGCCATCTTTTCCGATCATGACGCCGATATTCCCACCATCGCCTGACAACATGTACAAACCTTCAGTGACCTTCGTTGACACCAGATGACTTTCATCCGCCCACGCGGATGCGGGTAAGACGATCGCGGCGGTTAATAACGAAGTCAGCACCAAAGAGCGACTAAGCCTTCGCGCAGACCTGTGAACCTGATGTTTTCCATAAGTGCAGTTCTTTGTTTGGTTATTAGTCATGGTTTGTCTCGTTTCATAGGTTGGTTTACCCAAGGCGTTTGCGGTATTTACCGCCGTGTCTTATCTTGTGAAGAAAAATCTAGGGAGCTTGGATCAGTTCGATCTTGTAACCGTCCGGGTCCTCAATAAATGCAATGGTTTCCCGTTCGCCGGTTTCATCGGGTGCCATCATCATTGGGCCAGGCGCTCGGATAATTCCGATACCCAGTTCCGAAAGCTGATTACATGTCTGATGTATGTCTTGGACTTCTAGCGCGATGTGCCCGTAACCAGTACCGTGTGAATAGTCCTTGTCGCCCCAGTTAAAGGTCAGCTCGATCAATGCGTCGCTATTGGGATAGCCGACGAAGACCAGCGTAAATGCAGCGTCTGTAAACGTCTCGCGTCGCATTTCCTGCATCCCGAGGGCGTCACAATAAAAGCGCAAAGATCGATCAAGGTCTTTGACACGGACCATGGTATAAAGAATAGCGTGCGGGGTGTTTGTGGATTTGAGTTCAGTGTTCATGTTTGTGCGCCTGAATAATTCTATGGACTGGGGACGGGTTGTATCCGCCCCCAGAGTTTTAACTCAACGGCAGATTTCACCGTCGTAGCGGACCAGCCCGACAAGGTTGTCGCCGTCGCGCAAGTCGACAAGACCGTAGCTCTGGAATTGGCCTGAGTAGCCCTTCATCGTGCCGCGTGTGTTTTCTTCCTGAATGTCGTAGGTAATCTCAATCATATAGCGGCCTTCTTTACCTGGCACAGCAGTTAAAATACCCAGATCATTTGTTTGGAACGCGCCGCCGTCGCTACGACCAAAATAGTGTTCCATGTCCATCTCAAGGCCCGTTTTTGTTTCACGAGTGGCGGTGATCTTACCAGCGGCAGTCTGAACAGAGCCGGTCAGAACAGCTGAAATGATCATGGGTTGACCTTCGCCTTCGCTAAAGAAGTTGGGGATAGCAACGCCACCCATTTGAAAGCAGTCGGCGGCCATGGCTGCAGTCGACGACATTGCGAGTGCCATTATGGCACCAGAAAAAGAGTTTAGTTTCATGTTATTTCCGTTCAGTTTAGGGGTTAAAGGTAGTAGGGAGATTTGAGGCCACGGCTTGCGTCCTCGGTGACACGTGCATCAAAGACGCGCGTATAGAAGGCAGCGTTCATGGCGGCCGCCGTTTTGGGGAATTCATTTAGGGCAAAGTCCAACGCGCTTTCGACAGTGTCAAAGGCGTCCACGCCGCCCAACGTGTTTGTGTTATGCCCGCTTAGCCAGATTTTGGACAATAACCCTTTTTGCTTACGCAGTATCGGGTTTCGGTCGCGCCAAGGCGCATTTTCAAAGGGGACAGCCACCTGCACTTCAGTGTAGACAAAAGCCCCCGGTTCCGTCGTGACTTGCCCACCGAAATGGGGCGCACCCATGTCGGCACTGGCCTCAGCGGTGGCCCGATTGTCAAAAACGCGGGTTGTTTGCGCAACGCCGAAATTACGGGCCAGAGCAGGGAAGAAATCCGTGCAGTAGTGAAGGGCATCTTCGACGCTGGCAAAGCTATAGAGCCCGCCGACGGAATGATTGCCCACTCCGGAAAACCATGTCTTATCAATAAAGCCAGGTTGAGCGGCGATGGCGTCGTTCAGCTCTTTCCACGGTACGTCGGCAAATGGTACCGAGATTTGCAGTTCAGTGTAAACAAAGGCGTTAGGGGTCATAGGTTGCAGTTCCTTTTGGTTGGTTTGTGCAATCGCGGGTGTGGTGTGGGCAGAAAGCCCAATCGCTGCGAAGGGAAAAGCGGTCAGCGCCGCGGTAAATCTGCGCCGTGAAATTGGATCAGGTCCGCCAGGCGCATGTCGTGGCACACGTGAAGTCATGTGGTCATCTCCTTAGAATTGGCACCACCTATTATGGTGGTTGCTTTGGGGTGCATATCGAAATATAACGATCTCTATATATTGCTATTTCTATAGATAGCCGCTGTCAATCATAAAATATAACGTTCGTTATATTATTAGGTAAGAACATGGAATACATATGAAAAAATCCGAAGCAACCAAGATAAAACTACTGGAATCATCGAGTAGAGCTTTTCGAAGAGAGGGTTATGCTGGGATCGGGGTCGACTCAATTGCGAAAGGCGCCGGTGTTACTTCTGGTGCATTCTATGCCCATTTAAAGTCCAAGAATGAGGCGTTCCGCACTGCACTTGTCGCTGGTCTTGAGGAGGTCCTTGTCGCACTGCCTGAATATCGTAAGACGCACGGTAACCAGTGGCCAGCTGCCTTTGCAGATTACTATCTTGGACGCGATCATCGGCTTGATCTTGAATGCGGTTGTGCCATGACCAGTTTGACACCGGATGTAATTAGGGCCGATCCAGAAGTGCAATCAGAATATGCCATCCTGATGAGTCGAATTGTAAACGAGATTGCAAGAAATCTGCCAAACGATGTTCCAACGCATGAACAGAAAACAAGGGCATGGGCGTTTCTTTCCACACTAATTGGCGGGCTGACCGTCGCGCGCGCGATGGGAACCAGCCTTGCTGCTGAAGAAATCGAACGCTCAAGCAAAACAGCCGCGCTCGCAACACTTGGATTGCCAGCCGCATAGCAGGCGCCTACAAAGTAATGAATGCTTGGAAGGCAGCTGAGGCTGTCAATCAAGAATGCATGAATGAAGGGCCGTTGAAGCGGACAGAAAAGATGAGAAAATTACCACCCTTAAATTCTTTGAAAGCATTTGATGCGGTATCTAGTAAAGGTAGTATTTCAAAGGCTGCTGAAGAGTTATCGGTCAGTGCTTCTGCAGTAAGCCAGCAGGTTGCAACGTTAGAAAGCTGGATGCGTTTACCACTACTACATCGTCATGCAAACACATCGAAGCTCACCAGTGAGGGCGCTCGCTTTGCGGCGGAGCTGAACATAATTTTTGACGAACTGGAAGAGATTACGACTGCTGCCAGTCGGGCGCTTAGTCGAAATGAAATTCGGATTAGTGTATTGCCATCATTTGCTGCTAGGTGGTTGGTAAAACGATTGGCGGGATTTTCCACAGCCCATAACGATTGCCGAATTTTGCTTGAGGCATCTTATGACCAAAGCGATTTTCGGCTGGATGATACTGACCTGGCTGTACGTTCTGGGATCGGCTCTTACCCGGAATGCCATTCAATTAAACTATTCGATGAATATATAAGTCCTGCTTGCAGTCCCGAATACTGGAGCAAACATGAAGTGCCGATACATCGCATCGCAGCGTGCACGTTGTTGGGTGACGAAACTTTTGGTCAGAATGCAACAAACTTAAACTGGAATGTTTGGATGGAGCGCCAAAATGTACAAATAGATGCGCCGTTGACGTCTACGCACCATTTTACGGATAGCAATCTTACGATCCAGTCAGCTGTGAATGGCGAAGGGATGATATTGGGGCGAAGTGTGCTTATCGGCGATGAAATTCAAAACGGTACGTTGATCTACCCATTTGAAGGACGGCAGGTTTCGGATTGGCCATATTTCATCGTTTATCCGCAGAAAAACCAGCCTCCCCGATACCCGTTAAAAGTAATTATTGAATGGCTGTTAAGGGAGGCAACACTTACCGAAGGGATCGTGTCGCCGCCCTAAGTATATAGAAGCGCATTAAATTTAAGTCATTAGAGCCAAATCCGGTTCTTATTGCATACCTGAAATGGCGATCTTGCCGATCATGCGCCCACTTTCAACTCGGACGTGCGCCCTTGAAATAGTTTCAGCAGTCATGGGGCCAAAATCTTCGGTCATTGTGTGTTTAATTTGGCCTGTGGCAATCATCTCTGCCAAGCGCTCCAAAAAATCACCCTGAAGCTGCATTGTCTTTGTTTGAAAGAGGGAACGCGTAAACATCAGTTGGTAATTGATCTGTACGCTCTTGGCCATATACAGATCTAAATCCAATTTAGCTTTAGTGCTCGCCAAAAGACAGATAGCGCCTTCTGGGGAAACAAGCTGGCTCATAATCTCCCAATAAGGCAGGTTATTGCTACAATTCAGGATGTAGGGAACGGTTTCATAACCGATATCTAAGAGTTGCTGCTTAATGTCTGTTGAATGGTCGATAGTGTGATGTGCACCTAAATTGCAGCACCATTCCTGAGTTTCTGAACGGGACGCGGTCGCGATAATCGTGCAGTTGGAAAATTGGCGAGCGAATTGAATGGCCATTGACCCCACGCCTCCGGCTCCGCCAATGATAAGTAACTCTGAAGGCGCATCATCTTTCGCGTTAGGTATTTTAAGGCGATCAAACAAAGCTTCCCACGCAGCTAAAGCCGTCAAAGGCAATGTCGCAGCTTCTTCATCTGAAAGATTGGCTGGTTTAGGTCCAGTTATGCGCTCGTCCACAAGTTGGTATTGTGCATAGCTACCCGGGCGATTAATTTCGCCTGCGGAAATCACTTTGTCGCCAATCTTGAAATTGACAACGCTTTCACCGACAGCCACAACCTCTCCGCAGGCATCCCAACCCAAAATCAATGGAGCGTCCAGATGGCCTTCGATGCCTTGCCTTTCTTTATAATCTACAGGGTTGATTGAAATCGCATTGATGCGAATTAATAAGTCTCGACCCGTTGCTGTCGGTATCTCTTGTTGAATTTCAACAAAACTTTTGGGGTCGCTAGCTGGTAGAGCTTGGAAGGCAGCGATGGCTTTCATAGAGGGCATGTTTAATCCTTTATTTCGTGTGACTAAGGGGAGATTTGATAACTTTGTGCGTTTGCGTGCCAAGGCCGGAAATTCCGAGATGCATAAGATCTCCATCTTTTAAAAAGACGGGTTGATCAAATCCCATTCCAACACCAGCCGGCGTTCCCGTTGCAATGATGTCTCCGGGTTGCAAGCTCATGAATTGGCTGCAATATGAAACAAGAAACGGCACCTTAAAGGCCATCATACTGGTATTGCCATCTTGATAACGCTTGCCATTCACTTCCAACCATATTGGCAGCTCGTCATAATCAAGCAGCTCATCTCGCGTCACAAGCCATGGGCCAATGGGGCCGAAAGTATCGTAGCCCTTACCCTTGTCCCACGTGCCGCTTCGATTTAACTGGTAGTCGCGTTCAGAGATGTCGTTCACCAGACAGAACCCCGCAACCGCTTCCATCGCATCTTCTTCTGCGATATGTCGACCACCTTTTCCGATTACAATTCCTAGTTCAACCTCCCAGTCGGTTGCGGTGGAATTTGGTGGAAGTAGTGTTTCGTCATCCGGCCCTACTATTGAGGAAGTGAATTTTCCAAACACGATTGGTTCAGGTGGAATAGTAAGCCCTGCTTCTTCTGCATGATCAGAGTAATTTAAACCGATACAAATAATTTTTCCAACATTGCTGACACATGGGCCAAGACGAAAATCAACTTGTGGGCAGCCGCTGATTTTGAGCAGGCCGTTGACGTCGATTTGGCGTAACTTTTGCAAGCCAATATCTGTAAGTACATCCCCTGCAAGGTCATCTACCAATGGGGATAAGTCGCGAACATAGCCTTCCGCGTCAATAATTCCGGGATTTTCGCAACCGGATGGTCCGTATCGTACGAGTTTCACATTAAAACTTTCTGTTTGATTTCAAATATTCAGCGGTGCGCATGATCGTTGCTATGTTCGGCAAAATTGGGATTTTTTGTCGCTTTGGCAATGACGGATGCGGCTGCGTCGAGCGCTCCTTGTGCATGAGGGATATCGAGCGCTTTTAGACCTGCGTCTATTGCTCCGAGTGCGCCCATAATCATGTGGCCATTTACATGCCCCATATGTCCTATACGGAAATAGTCGCGACATTCTGGGTCAGACACTCCAGCCATACTCAGCCCACAGCCAAGCGTCAGACCAACATTTTGTGTGGTCCAATTTTGTAGCCTTGCGCCGTTCTGTGGCCCGGCTTCAATTGACGTAACCGCGTGACTACGTATGTCAAAGTTAGGTAGTGTCATCCTTAGACCTTGGGGATGTCTCCAAGCATCAAGGGCAGCCCAAATCGTTTGAGCCAGAACCTTATGCCGTAGTAGCACTGCCTCAAGACCTTCTTCATAAAGGATCATGTCAAGCGCTGTACGAAGTCCAAAAAGATGCTGAGTAGGCGGCGTTCCAAAAAAGCTTGCATAGATTTGATCCGTGGATGCGCGAATATTCCAATCCCAATATGCACTCACTTGATTAAGTTGCGCGCGGGCGGCAGCTCCTTTTTGTCCAAAGAAAAGAAATGAGAGCCCGGCAGGGGTCATTAAACCTTTTTGGCAAGCTGCTACAGCCACATCGACCCCCCAATTATCCATTTCGAACCGGTCGCTTCCCAAGCTGGCGATGATATCAACACACAAGAGAGCTGGATGGTTTAGCTCAGTCATTGCTTGTCGTAGCGCTTTGATATCGTTGAGTACTGAAGTCGCGGTATCAACGTGTGGAACACAAATTGCCTTGATCTTACCGCGGCTATCTTGGGTCAATACCTCTCGAACTTTGTCTAGATCTATAGTGTCTCTGTTGCCGAACGTAATTATTTTTGCATCTATGCCAAGGGATCGGGCTAGTACTGCCCAATGAAGAGAAAATTGACCTGTTGCCAAAAATAATACCGTTTCACCGGGCATTACAATATTTGCCAGTGCGGCTTCCCAAACCCCGTGACCATTCGAGGCATAAAGTGCCACATCGCCACTTGAACCGGCAATTGTGTTTAGATCTTTTTTTACGGTTTCAATAACATCTCCCAAATGTCCCGTGTAAATATTAGGTGAGGGCTGGTGCATTGCCTGAAGAACCCGGTTTGGTATTACCGAGGGGCCCGGGATTGCTAAGTATTCAAGACCATGTGAAAGCATAGTGGTTTCCAAATTCTGTTAAAGCTGGATTTATACAGCATCGTCAATTCAAACCGGAACGCAGGGGTTTGTTTTGCGCACCGGTGACAGAATTATCCATAAAGTATCGTATGTATTTAGAAGCACTCAAAAATCTTGCGCCAGCGCCAGCCCAACTGTTGCTAAAGCGAATTTATATAAATTTTGCGATGTTGTCAGAGGTATTTGCGTGAAACAGTCGATTGGAAAATTGTACAAAATGACAACCAAAAACATCTTTCAGTACTATAAAACTTCACCAGAAACCACCTGCCTAGCCGTGAGGTATTACGTGCGGTATCCGCTAAGCTATCGCCAAGTTGAAGATATCTTGCATGAGCGCGGGATTGATATTTGTCATGAAACGGTTCGGTATTGGGTTGAGCGTTTTGGGCTAAAATTTGCACAGGAAATTCGCATTTGCCGTTTTGACGATGAGAACGTGCGATGCAGAAGTTTAAAGGCCCTGCGGCGCTCAAAAGTTTACAAGCTATCACGCGCAGATATACAACCACTTCAGTCATGAGAGATATTTAGAATCCAGACAATCTTACAAGCGAAAACGTGCAACTGCGCTCACGAAGTGTTTCAATCTCTGTGCTGCATGATGTTGATATGGGCATGTCTCTTGTGGCACGCAAAAGTTTGTCTGACAACACCATGTGGAATGTTGGTCATGCCATGTTTCGAATAATTACAAGAAGCTAACGTCTCGGCATATAGTTTTGAGCGTACCTATTTCCCCCCGATAATCCCAACAACTGTTTGCCTTTTATTATTTCAAAGTATTTTTGCGATCCGTCATAAGACATCCCTTTGAAGAGATTAAGCCATTTAAGGTTTTTTATTCTCGTGACGGGCTCCAATGTCTCCGTGATGGTGTTGCCAATATCCAATCGTTCCAACCTTGGCATGTCTGCTACAGGTCCCAAGTCCCGCACGGGCGTACCGTAAATTTGCAGAGCCTTTAAGTTCGGCAATGAAGCAAGGGGGGCGATGTTTTCAATTTTGGACATATTTGCAGAAACCCATTCAAGTGCCGGGATTTCCGCGAGAATTGAACTATCTGAAATCTGGGTTCCATTTATGCTCACTCGAGTTAAATTTTTGACTTGTTTGATCTCTTCTGGAATTGCGGTCAGGTGTGGAAATTTATTTAATTCTGCGTACCACATATTTGGTGTGGATGGATTGAGCAAATACGTGATCGCAGCCTTTGTATCTCGTTGTGTTTGGTATTTCGGCCAGCCGACAAAATATACAACAACGCTCAACGCCAGTAAAACAAACACCCCTAATATTCGCATATTTCCCCAGCTAAATTGCGTCTAATTTCAAGATCATAAATAAGCTATTTATTTGAACTCCAAAAGTAACGTTTTTGTTATTTGTGTCTAACGTCAGCACTTGTGGGACAAAATTGAGTGTTTGAGTAACTGATATCATACAGATGATCATGGAAGGCGCCAACCCATAAGCCTCACTAGTGAATGGGTCTTGCGCAACAGCTTGCCAATCGATCGGCAAGATCAAAGAGCACTGATCGCGTTGCTTTAAGCTCACATCTCAAAATGATAAAACCTAAAACGGATGGTGGAATTGGCCAGTGGAGACTTTTGGCATTTGGAGCCCATATTCGGGGCTGGTAATGCGTCTCCAATCGACAACCATAATTCTAATGTTTTGATAACACGTGATTAAACCGCACTAAACTTACACTGTCAAAATATGGAAGATTGTTTGGCTGGGACGGTAGGACTCGAACCTACAATCTGCGCTACCAAAAAGCGATGCCCTACCATTAGGCCACGTCCCAAGCTGGGGGCTGTTTACGCTTAGAAACTTAAGACCGCAAGCCAAAAATCGCATCAATGCATTGCTTGCGCTAAAGTCTCTTTCGCCGTAAGCGGAGGCATGAAACACTATGATGTATTGATTATTGGCGCGGGTGCAGCGGGCATGATGTGTGCGATCGAAGCCGGGCGTCGTGGGCGGTCTGTTCTGCTTGTAGATCATGCCAAATCAGTCGGTGAAAAGATTCGCATTTCAGGCGGTGGGCGGTGTAATTTTACCAACCTGAACATTAGTCGTGAAAAGTTCTTGTCGCAAAATCCGCATTTCGCTTTGTCAGCTTTGGCGCGCTTTACGCAATGGGATTTTATCCAGATGGTTGCAAATGCAGGCATTGTTTATCATGAAAAGACCTTGGGACAGCTGTTTTGTGACGGGAAATCGACACAGATCATTGAGATGTTACAAAGCCATATGATGGATGCACATGTTGATGTTGCCTTGGAAACTGCATTCTTGGATATAACAAAAGAAGATCAATTTGAAGTGCAACTAACGGGTGGCACGATTGTTTGCGATGCCTTGGTTGTGGCTTGTGGTGGCAAATCCATCCCCAAAATGGGAGCAACGGGATTAGGCTATGAAATCGCCAAACATTTCGACGTTGATATTATAGAACCTCGCCCTGCCTTAGTGCCTTTGACCTTCGCTGAACAAGATTTGGCACCTATTGCCGCCATGTCTGGAACCTCTGTTTTTGCTTCAGTTACACACCAAAAAACCAGTTTTGATGAAGGTCTTCTGTTCACGCATCGCGGATTATCCGGCCCGTCTATTTTGCAAATTTCATCCTATTGGCGTGAGGGTGACAGCGTGTCTGTTGATCTCGCGACGGGTCAAAAAATCATGCAGGCCTTGCAAGAAAAACGTGCGCAATACGGGCGAATTGCAGTACACACGGCCTTGGCAGAGCATTTACCCAAAGCGTTGGCCAGTTTCATTGTAGCCACTGCAGGATTGACGGGAAACCTAGCGGATCAGACTGACAAAGATTTAAAGACTCTGGATCAGGCTATTCATAACTGGCAGATTAAGCCGGTTGGATCAGAAGGTTATCGCACGGCAGAGGTCACTTTGGGGGGCGTTAATACCAAAGAACTGGATGCCAAAACCATGCAGGTGAAAACAGTGCAAGGTTTGTATTTTATCGGTGAAGTTGTTGACGTAACAGGCTGGCTAGGGGGTTATAATTTTCAATGGGCCTGGTCATCAGGGTGGGCTGCGGGGCAGGTGGTTTAAGGCCGGTGTCCCGGATAGGGCGCTACATTAACATATTGAAATTATTATATTTATATATCTAACAGTAAGGTATATTGGAAACACTTTAAGGCCGCGTTGTGTGCGTGGTTTGCACATACCTTACATTGAAAGCATGCATTCAATTAAATCCTTGCAAGCGCACGGGCTGAGGCCCAGCCTAGATTGCCGAACTAATGACCGCTATGCAGATTTTACTGACCTTCGCGGCAAACTGCAAAATGACAGAGTACGCAAAGCGTGACACACGCCAATTTGGCAACAGACAGAGCTGCTGGCAGTTCCCGATCATGCCCAACAAATGAAACCACTTACTTGAATGACGATAGTTGGGCGTTGTCATTCTTGACAATGAGGCTCATCAGTTACAATTTGATCAAATCTTGAGTGAGAAGTTCGTTATGATAAAGCAATCCATTGAAACAAAAGATCCAGATTTTTCGCTGCGCGTCGCTACAGCAAAAGATGCAGGCTTAATTGTTGATTTCATGAGGAAGCTTGGAGCCTATCAAAATATGGCTGATGAGATCACTGCAACTGAGGCAGGAATAAGAAGATTGCTTGAAGAAAATCTTGGTGAAGCGATAATCGGCACTTACCTAGGAAAGCCAGTTGGGTTCGTCTATTTTTGTAAGAAATCATCAGCTTTCACTGGTCGATCTGGCCTGTTCATAGACGGTTTTCTAATAGACGAGGATTTGCGACACAAAGGCCTTGGTAAGATCATGATCAGCTTCATGTGTAAGCACGCAATCGACCGTAACTGCCAAATGCTTGAGTGGGGGTGCCTCGACTGGAACGAACCTACTATCCGATTTTACAGTGCGCTGGGGGCCTATAGCATCGACAATATGCGGATTTACAGATTTGCTCCGGATCAATTGAATGCAAACGCAGCGATGTTCGAGTGATGTATGTACGATTTGCTACGAGGGAAGATATTCAGACCATTGCGGAGGTTTCTCGCGAATTAGCGCATCATGTAGATGAGCCGGACCCAGGGCATAGCGTTACGGCTCTCGATGAAAACTGTTTTGGTGAAGAGCGTTGGTCTGACTGCATCGTTGTTGTCGATAATTCCGCAGTCTTGGGGTTTGCTTTGTTTTGTCGCCAGTTTGAAGCTCATACCCGACAACGTAGCCTGTGGCTGTCTGACTTAGCTGTAACTGAAGGTTACCGTAATCTCGGTGTTGGAAAAATGTTGGTCAACTTCCTCATAGGTCACGCCGCTGAACATAATTGTAACGTCATCAAATTGGAGCTTTGGAGGGAAAATGCTAACGCTGAACCATTCTACAAAAGCATTGGCGCTAAGTGGGATAGAGAAGTAGATTTATTGAGAATTCCAGTTCTTACCGAGTGATCGAATACAGTAAAAAACCCACCAAGTATGTAGAGCGCAAAACATGGCTGATTTAGGCTCAACCCTGGCATTCAAAATACTGATCAGACACTCTATTTTCGAATATGCATTCTTGCAGACCCAAACCTAAATTGTCTGATCATAATCCCCAACCGATGGTTCTGTTCGTACAACCGCGTCGATATCCGCAAAAATCGCGCGCATTTCTGCATCAGATGCAGGGCTTTCACAAACCACAACCAGATTGGGGGTGTTAGAGGATGCGCGCACTAATCCCCATGCGCCATTGTCAAGAATGACACGTGCGCCATTTACTGTGACAACTTGCGCAATATTGCGCCCTGCGATTCTTTCACCAGCTTCATGCATATCCACCAAGCGTTGCACCAACCGTTCTAGCACTGTGTATTTTTCTGTATCAGGGCAGAACGGTGACATAGTGGGGGTGGCATAAGTAATGGGCAAGGCACGGCGCAGATCAGCCATGGTCATATCGGGGTTTCGATCCAATAATTTACACATCTCGACGGCCACACGCATACCGCAATCGTAGCCGCGTCCGATAGGTTCAGCTAAAAAATAATGGCCTGATTTTTCAAACCCTGCCAAGGCACCCAGTTCTTTGACACGGCGTTTCATATGGCTGTGCCCGGTTTTCCAGTAATCAGCTTTTGCACCATGCTTTTGCAATTCAGGATCGCTGGCAAAAAGCCCAGTGGATTTCACATCTGCGACAAAAGTGGAATTTGGGTAAATTTTTGATAGATCGCGCGCCATGATAACACCGACCTTATCGGCGAAAATCTCTTCGCCTTCATTGTCAACCACACCGCAACGATCGCCATCACCATCAAAACCTAAAGCAAGGTCAGCGCCGCTATCGCGCACTGATGCTGCCATATCATGCAGCATTTCCATCGCTTCGGGGTTGGGGTTATAATGCGGGAATGTGTAATCTAATCTGTTATGAGACGGGATCACTTCAACACCGATACGTTCCAGAACCTCTGGCGCAAAGGCAGATGCTGTGCCGTTGCCCGTGGCACAAACCACGCGCAGTTTGCGGTTCATTTTAAAATCGCCGACAAGATCATCAATATAGGCTTCTTTTACGCCCTCAACGAATTCGTATTTACCGCCATCACGGGCAATAGTTTCGCCGTTCAATACAATATCACGCAGCCGTCCCATTTCATCAGGCCCGTGGGTTAACGGGCGTTCAAAGCCCATTTTCACACCTGTCCAACCGTTCGGATTATGGGATGCGGTAACCATTGCCACCGCAGGTGCATCTAAGTGAAACTGACTGAAATAGGCCATCGGAGATAGGGCCGGGCCAATATCCTTGACGTGAATGCCTGCTTGCATCAGCCCCAGCATCAAAGCATTTTTAATAGTCAAAGAGTAATCACGATAATCATTGCCCACAGCAATCACCGGTTCAATGCCATTTTCATACATTTGCGTGCCAAGTCCCATGCCCAATGCGGTAATGCCCGGTAAATTTATATCATCAGGATATTTCCAACGCGCATCATACTCACGAAACCCAGTGGGTGTGATCATCGCATCACGCAAAAAACCCCAAGTATTTGGTGTGCTTTTGTTAAGTGGTTTCGACATTGTTACATTCCTTGTCTGATGGCGGTTATGCGGCCTGTATAATGATCTATAGATAGTGTGGGTTATAGCATTACAGGGTTAATGTTGCCTGGGTATTTATATGTGTATGTTGGGGAAGTGATAAAGCCTGAGGCGGGCATATCATTTGCTTATGTTGTCATCTGCTCTCTTAAGATCGATGCGGTTAATGAGATCATCAGAAAAATGCCTGCGAAAACCACAAACGCCAGCAAAGTGTTTTCAAACGCTTTGGGGTAGGCGGCTTCGTCAGGCGTGGCTGGTGAAACCGGCGTTGAAAGATATCGGGTCTGGCGGTTTGCCTCGACGCGTGATGTTTCTAATTGCAATAGGGATGCGGCCAGAAATTCTTGACGTAAAATAACTTGAGCCTGCGCGGATTGCAATTCGGCTGTGATTTTAGCCAATGATGTTTCGCCTTCGGAACCAACCGTCATTTCATTACGTAATTTCGTAACCAAATCTTTTCTGCTGACAATGGATTTCTCCAAAATAGTTACTTTGGTTTGGTTCGGGCGGGGGTTGTCCAGCATTTCGATCAGTTCTAATTGCCGAAGTTGTATATCACTTTCCAATTGCTGTATCAGTGACATCTGTCCTGAAATTTCACCTTCGGGGCTTAAAACCCCAAGTGTTTCTTGTAAGGAGACAACGCTGGTCAAAGCATCGGCATATTTCTTTTCAGCTTTCTCATATGATATATTCGCACCTTGCATCTGATCTTTGCGCAGACGTTGGGTTAACAGATCAACCTTTTGTTCTGCATAGCTAATCAATGCATTTGAAAATGCATATGATTGCTCAGGGCTTGGCATGATAACTTCCATTTTGACAACACCCTCGGTCGGGTCAAAACCGATCTGAATGCGTTTCTTGTAGATCTTATATGTCGCCTCATCTGTTGCCTCATCACCCAGCCGTTGCAAAGGGTCGATCTTTTCACCTTGAAATGCCCGCTTGAAACCTAAATCCTTATCCAGTCGTGCCATGGCGTCGCGAGATGACAAATAACCCTGTACTGAAATTGCATCCTGCACATTTCCTAGTATAGAACCACTAAACAAGCCACCTGCACCTCCGGCTGCCGGATTGTCAGCCTTTTGGATCACAAATTCGGTATAAGATGCATACATCGGTGTCGCGATGCGATAAAAATAATAACCAGACAAAATTGTTGGCAGCATGATAAAGCAAACCAGCTTTACGATCAAAGCTGCAATACGCCTGCGACGGCGTTTAACCAGATCTACTTGTATCTCTCTGATTGCGATCTGCCTGTCGACTTCATCAAGCGGTCTGGCTTCTGTAACATCTGTTCTGCGCACTGTTGTGGGTAAGTTCGGAGATGTATTTGCCATCGCTCCGCTGGCTGCAACTTTTAACATGTTATTTGAGGCTTGAAACGGATCAATGCCTTTGTTGCGCAATACTCTGACTGCATCCAGATCGGATGTGGTTTGTAATCCGTGCTTTTGCGCAAGGCGGCGTGCAATGCGCAATTGCCGACCTGTTAAGTTTTCTTTTTTGATCAACTCAATCGCATCTCGTGCAGATATAGCGGTGCCGGCACCTGCGCCCAGATCAGAGGAGCTTTGTGGGTTTGCCGCATGTGAAGGCTTGTCGGGTGCTGTACGCTGTACAGATGGCTGCGCTTGGGCGGCGCCTTCGTTATTTTGTGCAATATGCGGTTTTCTTTGATTATTGGGCATAATTGTAAACCTGTTTTGCCTCTTCTAATGTATCATAGAACAGAAGTTTCCCATCACGCAATACGGCTGCCGAATTGCAAAAGGCTTCTAGAATAGTGACTTGGTGTGAAACGATGACAACAGTTGAGTTTTTAAGCCTGTCGCGCAGAACAGAACCAGCTTTTTTGTTGAACTCTGCGTCTGTTGATTGCGGCATGCCTTCGTCAATCAGATAAATGTCAAATTCCAGTGCTAACAGTAATGCCAACATAAGCCGTGCTCGCATACCTGAAGAATATGTTGCGACTGGCATTTCAAAATATTCATCTAGATTGCAAAGGTATCTGCAAAAAGCTTCGATGTAATCGGGATCCAACCCATAAAGTTGAGCAATATAGCGACTGTTCTCTGTGGCAGAGTGTTTATTGCTTATTCCGCCCATAAATCCCAAAGGGAAAGATATTCTAGAACTGCGGATCACTTCACCTTCATCCGGCTTTTCCAAACCACACATCATGTTGATCAAGGTGGTTTTGCCAGTGCCGTTTGGGGCAAGGATGCCGATGCTATTGCCTAGCTCCACACGAAAAGTCGCCTGATCCAATATGACCTTGCGCTGTTGTCCTGTCCAAAAGGACTTACTGACATTTTTGAACTCAATCACCTGAAAGATGCCTCAACCGGTTATGCCTTATCCACTTTGATGTGGTTTTTTATACTCTTCATATGTGAAGAGATTGTTATATTTCAATATGGTCTGTGTCAGGGGGGGAATGCAATAATTTTGTCTGTTCCGTTAAGGATTCGCTGATTTATGAACCATATATGCCGATTGCCTAAGGTTTCTATGCCTAATTGTGGCAAAAAAGTGTCGGTATGGTAGGGGTGAAATGTGGTTTAATGTTAAACTAATTGAAATATTGTGCAGAATACGCATTTAAACTTTGAGGATGCTGTTGAAATACGCGCGCGAAAAGGGCATATTGCCTTTGATACAGGCACTGAAGCTTTGGGGAAATAATGCTGCGGACACTTTTAACCACGCTGACGCTTTTTGCGCTTTGGTTGCTGATGTCAGGTATATATAATCCATTTATAATAAAGCTTGGTATTGGTTCAACACTTATCGCGGTTTTTGTTGTGCGCCGTATGGATAATGCTGCTGATGGGCTTCCCTTACGCATTCACCTTAAACCCTTTGCAACGATCCGCTACTGGGCATGGCTTATGCTTGAGATCGCTAAAGCTAATTGGGCGGTGACAAAGCTTATTTTGACGCCTGATATGAACCTGAATAGGCATTTATTTAAAGTGCCTTACACGCAGAAAAGTGATTTGGGGCAAACCATCTTTGCAAATTCGATAACCTTGACGCCTGGTACTATTTCAGTTGAAGTTGAGGGGGGTGGTTTCTTGATACACGCAGTTTCTTATACGCAAGATGATATGGATGCTCTGGCAGATATGGATCAGCGCGTTACCGCAATAGAAAGCGCAGGTGCTTGATGTTTCTAACCGCAGCTATTGCTCTGTTTGTCTCGATGGTGCTTGTCCTTGTCAGGCTATTCGCGGGTCCTTCACTTTACGACCGTGTTCTGGCAGTTAACAGTTTTGGCACGTTGACCGTGCTGTTTATCGCTGTGCTTGGTTTCTTAAATGGCCGTCCCGACTTTCTGGATATTGCCCTTTTATATGCCTTGATCAATTTCGTTGGCACCATCGCTATTTTGAAATTCTTCCGCTACCGGGCTTTGGGTGATGTTTCACAAATGCCAGACGTGAAGGGCCCCCAATGATGGACTTGATCATTGAAGTTTTAAGCTGGATCTTGATCCTATCGGGCGGTTCTTTTACGTTAATCGGTGCTATTGGCACTTTGCGGTTTCCTGATTTTTGGTCGCGGTTGCACGCTGCATCTGTCAGTGAAAGTGCTGGCATGATCTTGCTGATCCTTGGTATGTGTTTACAGGCAGGTCTGACGCTTATAACTGTTAAGCTGCTGCTTATTGGTGCATTTATTTTCATTACCGGCCCTACATCAACCCATGCAGTTGCTAGTGCCGCGCATAAATCAGGCGCAAAGCCGGACAGTGATGAAGATGCGCAAAAAGGCGAGGGGCTGATGTGATTGAGACGCTGATTAATCTTATTTTATTCTCGATGTTGGTGCTGACTGCACTTGCAATTGTGCGCATCAATCATCTTTTTGCTGTGGTCATGCTGTCTGGTGTCTTCAGCCTGCTTTCTGCGCTTTTATTTGTTGCTTTGGATGCGGTTGATGTGGCTTTTACCGAAGCCGCCGTTGGGGCAGGGATATCAACTGTCCTTATGCTCGGAACCATTGCCCTGACGGCACGTACCCAAAAGAAAACCAGCCGCTCAGGCTTGGTGCCGTTTGTTGTGGTCGTTGTTACAGGTGCGGCTCTTGTTTATGGCACGCTTGATATGCCTGATTTTGGTGACGCGAATGCACCTGCCCAATTGCATGTGGCCCCTGAATATATGGCCGGCAGCATTACTGATATTGAAATCCCAAACGTGGTCACGTCGATCTTAGCCAGCTACCGTGGCTATGATACTTTAGGTGAAACCGCAGTTGTCTTTACCGCAGGTATTGGCGTCTTGATGCTGCTGAGCGGTCTTGCGCGCCGTCGCCGTGAAGACGAAGATGAGGAAGACGTGTAATGCATCATCATCTAATCTTGCGTGTGGTTACAAAAATGCTGGTTGGCACCATCATATTGTTTGCTTTTTACGTCCAGTTCCACGGTGATTTTTCACCGGGCGGTGGCTTTCAGGCCGGCGTGATTATGGCAGTGGCATTTATCATTTACGGCATTGTGTTTGGATTGGAAAAAGCCAAACTTGTTTTCCCAGTATGGATGGTTCACAAACTGGTTGCTTTGGGCGTTTTGGTTTATGCCGCTACGGGTGTTGCGAGCTTGCTATTAGGGTATAATTATCTGGATTATACAGCCTTTAATCCGGGCCACCCCAGCCACGGGCAACATTGGGGTGTTTTTGCAGTTGAACTGGGTGTCGGCATTACTGTGACAGGTGTTATGGTTGCTATTTATTACGCTTTCGCAGGCCGCCCACCGCCAATGAAAGATGAGGATTGGTGATGATCAACTGGGATTTTATTGTCGGACACTTGAATTACTGGCTGTTCATCGTTTTGATGATGACAGGTCTTTATATTGTTGTAGCACGCGGTAATTTGGTGAAGAAAATCGTCGGATTGAACATCTTTCAAACCTCGGTTTTTATGTTTTATATCTCGATCGGCAAAATCACCGGGGGTACTGCCCCGATTTATCCAGTGGACAGTCAGGGCAGTATGCAGATTGACCCATCAATTGTTTATTCGAACCCGCTGCCTCATGTGCTGATCCTGACTGCGATCGTTGTGGGTATTGCCACCACATCACTGGCGCTTGCCTTGATTATCCGCATCCGTGAAGAATATGACACCATTGAAGAAGAAGATATTTTGAAAATAGAACGCGAGATGAGCGCACAAGACAATAAGAAACATGGGGCCGCCATGGGTGGACGTGCATAATGTCAGTTGTTGAAACCCACCACGTTGCAAAAACCTTAATGGATCACTTGCCAGTATTGCAGGTTGTGATCCCGTTGATTTCAGCCCCGTTGATTGTTTTTCTGGGCCACAGAAAACTGGCTTTTGCCCTTGCTTTTGCTGCCAGTATCACAGCTTTTACCATCGCCTGTTTACTGCTGGCGCAAGTCATAGATGGCAGTATTATTTCGTATCATATTGGTGGCTGGGCACCACCTTTGGGCATCGAATACCGTATTGATGCATTGAACGCGCTGGTGTTGATGTTGATCTCTGGCATTGGCGCAATTGTACTGCCTTACGCCTGTGCAAGCATCAAATCTGAAATACCCAAACGCCAGCATACTTTATTCTATGCACTTTACATGCTATGTCTTACTGGGCTTTTGGGCATGGTCGCTACAGGGGACGCGTTCAATGTCTTTGTGTTTCTTGAAATTTCATCACTTTCGACTTACGTGCTTGTAGCCCTTGGGGCGAGTAAAAACCGCCGCGCCCTGACGGCTGCTTATGATTACCTTATCATGGGAACGATAGGGGCGACTTTCTTTGTCATCGGTCTGGGTATGCTTTATATGGCAACAGGTACATTGAACATGGCCGACCTTGCGACCCGTATCGCAGATCAAGGGGCAAACCGCACGATACAAGCTGCCTTTACTTTTATCGTGGTTGGTATGAGCCTGAAAGCGGCCATGTACCCGTTGCACCACTGGCTGCCTAATGCTTACACATTCGCGCCTTCTGCAGTCACCACTTTTCTTGCGGCAACAGCGACTAAAGCCGCAATTTATGTTCTGTTGCGCTTCATGTTCTCAGTCTTTAACCCTGACTTTCACTTTGAAGACTGGACACTTTACCTGATCTTCATCCCGTTTGCATTACTGGCAATGTTTGCAGCTTCTTTTGTGGCTGTGTTTCAAACCAATCTAAAACGTATGCTGGCATTTTCCTCTATTGCCCAAATCGGCTATATGTTGCTTGGTATCACGATGCTGAATGCCACCGGGCTATCCGCTACTATTGTGCATCTGGTCAATCACGGTATTTCAAAAGCTGCATTGTTTATGGGGGTTGGCGCCTTAGTAATATATTCTGGCAGTGCGTTTTTAGATGACCTAAAGGGTTTGGGCCGCAAAATGCCTTTAACCGGGGCGACTATGGTTGCAGGTGGATTAAGCTTGATCGGTGTGCCGGGCACAGCGGGTTTCATATCAAAATGGATGCTGGTGCAAGCTGCGTTTGAAAACGGGTGGTGGCTGATCGCTGTTGCAATCATGCTGTCATCTCTTTTGGCAGTCATTTATGTCTGGCGCATGTTTGAGGTTTTGTACCTGACTGCCCCTGATGAGGGTTGCACTGCGACAGACCCGCCGCTGCTAATGCTGATCCCGATGTTGATCTTGGCAGGTGCTTGTATCTGGTTCGGGTTTGACACTGAACTTACACTTGGTTCGGCGCGTATCGCTGCCGAAGGTCTGCTGGCGGGTTCCGCTGGTATGACGCAATAAGCAGGGGTTATCATGGACACATCAACAGCCCTATATTTAACCATGCTGATCCCCGCCGTTGCGATGGCTGGCAACATGGTCTGGAAGCATCAGGAAAACCTGCGTGACGGGATCACATTTATATGTGCGATCCTGACCTTTGCCTGTGTTCTGGTAATCTTATGCAATGTCGGCAATACCACCACCGGCCCTTATGAACTGTTTGAAGTTGTTTCCGGACTAAGCATTTCGTTTCATGTGGAACCGTTGGGCTTGATGTTTGCAATGATCGGTTCCGGCTTGTGGATTATCACCCACATTTACGGTATCGGCTATATGCGGGGTAATAATGAGCAACACCATGCACGATTTTTTGCCTGTTTCAGCATTGCGATTTCCGCTGTCATGGGCATCGCCTTTGCTGCCAATATGTTTACGCTGTTTGTTTTTTACGAAATACTGACGCTTTCGACCTATCCGCTGGTGGCCCACAAAGGCACACCCGAAGCGGTTAAAGGTGCGCGCACTTACCTTGGTATTTTGATCGGCACCTCTATTGCGTTATTACTCACTGGTGTGATCTGGACATTTACCATTGCAGGTACGCTTGATTTCACCAAAGGCGGCATTCTGGAAGGCAAAATTGCCCCTACATTGCTGCCAGTACTTTTGGGTCTCTATGCTTTTGGTATCGGTAAAGCCGCCCTGATGCCGTTTCATCGCTGGCTGCCTGCCGCGATGGTGGCCCCAACGCCAGTGTCAGCCCTGCTGCATGCGGTTGCGGTGGTAAAGGCGGGTGTGTTTACCATGCTCAAGGTTGGCATTTATATCTTCGGTATTGATTTTCTCGCTGCAACAGGTGCATCTGAATGGTTGATGTGGCTGGCCGCTTATACCATCATTGCCGCGTCTGTTGTGGCGATGACCAAAGACAATTTAAAAGCACGCCTTGCCTATTCTACAGTTTCCCAACTGGCTTATATCACCCTTGGCATGGCCTTGGCCACATCCATGGGCGCACTGGGTGGCGGGATGCATATCGCAATGCATGCGATGGGTAAAATCACGCTTTTCATGTGCGCAGGGGCGATTTACGTCGCTTACCACAAAACCGAGATCAGCCAGATGCAAGGGCTGGGACGTATCATGCCGATCACGTTCGGGGCTTTCCTGATCGGGGCTTTATCTATCATCGGCTTGCCGCCCTTGGGTGGTTCATGGCCAAAGTTCCTGCTGATGATGGGGGCGGCTGATGCTGGTCATTTGATTATCATTGGTGTGCTGATGGTCAGTTCGTTGTTGAATATCGCGTACCTTTTACCGATCGTCGGGCGCGGTTTTTTCCGTCCTGCCACGGACACCAAGCTGCCTAAGACATTTGCGGAAGCCCCATTACTGGTCTGGCTGCCACCGGCAATCACGGCCACAGGCTGTATTATTTTGTTTTTCTATGCAGGAAATATCCAAGAGTTCCTTGCACCTATTGTGGAGCATACACCATGATCGATTATCAATCCGATGTCCCTAAACAGAATGAAACCCAAAAAGCTTATGCAAAGCGACTAGAAGCTGAAGGTCAGCGTGAAATATATATTCGCAAAGCCTTACGCGCGCATTGGGAACTCACAATAGAAGAAACAATTCTGGTTTGTTCTGAATTGCCTGAGGCCCGCAATCGCGAGTTGCAAGATCTGCGCAGCCGCTTTCCGACATTAAGCGAGAACCGGTTTGCCTGGAGGATATCTCGATCCTTAACACTTTCTAAGGAAGACGCCCTTGTTTGGTCGCAAACAATCCTAGCAGCAGAAGGAAGCGCGTGAATATGGCACAAAGACCAAAAGACGATCCTGCCACATACCCTGTCTTGGGGCGTATGCTGTCTTGGGTTGATAGGCCCGGCTCTGACAAGAAAATTGTTTGGGTATTGGGCATCGCTTGTTTGATCGTATTCCTGCTGGATTTCACTTACGAAAAACACGGTCATTTTCAAGCTGAATACATCCGTGGCTTTTACGCCATCTACGGCTTTGTGATGTTCACGGGCCTGATTTTGGTTGCCAAAGCCTTACGTTATTTCATCAAACGACCTGAAGATTACTATGGTGATAAAGCTATAGACACTGAAGAATACCCTACCGATCAGTTGGACATACGGGAGCATACGGATGTTTGACGTGATCCCAACCGCTTTCATCTTTTTTGCCGCCGCCGCCATCTTGTTGGTGCTGCCCAAAGGCCCCGCACGCGGTTTTCTGTCATTGATCACCCCGATCATAGCCGGTGCGCAAGTCTGGAATGCGGGTTTTGGCACTTTCGCGCAAGTTAGTTTCTTTGGTTTTGAGCTGGAACTCATGCGCATTGACGGTTTGTCGCGCATCTTCACAATGGTGTTCTGTCTGGCAGCTTTTCTTGGCAACTTATATGCGTGGCATGTGCGTGATACCGTGCAACAGGTCGCGGCGCTCTTATACGCGGGTTCTGCGATAGGGGCGGTGCTGGCAGGTGACATGATCACGTTGTTTTTCTATTGGGAAGGCACTGCGATAGCATCTGTATTCCTGATCTGGGCGCGGCGTACTGAAGGGGCATATAACACAGGTATGCGTTACCTGATCATACAAGTGGCCTCGGGCGTTGTATTGATTGCAGGTGTCGCGTTATTTTACCGTGAAACTGGTAGTATTGCATTTGAGCGTATGACCCTTAGCAGCCTTGGTACTTGGCTGATCTTTATGTCGTTTGGGGTCAAATGCGCTTTTCCACTACTGCACAACTGGTTGCAAGACAGCTATCCTGCCGCCACGGTTACAGGCACAGTAATCTTGTCTGCCTTTACCACAAAACTTGCGGTTTATGCCCTTGCGCGCGGCTTTGCCGGTACGGAAATTCTGATCTACATCGGCACAGTGATGACCTTGTTCCCGATCTTCTTTGCTGAGATTGAAAATGATCTGCGTCGCGTTCTGGCCTATTCCTTGAACAACCAACTGGGTTTTATGGTTGTGGGCATCGGCATCGGCACCGAAATGGCATTAAACGGCACGGCATCGCATGCATTTGCCCATATCCTGTATAAAGCCCTGCTGTTCATGTCAGTGGGCGCGGTGCTGTTTCGTACCGGCACTTCAAAAGCGTCTGAACTGGGCGGGCTATATCGTACCATGCCCAAGACGGCAATTTTCTGTTTGGTGGGCGCTGCATCCATTTCTGCCTTCCCGTTGTTTTCAGGATTTGTCACCAAATCGCTGACGCTTACTGCGGTTGCCGAAGAACACCGCTTTATCATCTGGCTTTGTCTGGTTTTTGCCTCTGCGGGTGTGCTGTCACATTCAGGCATCAAAATTCCGTTTTTCGCCTTCTTTGCTCATGATAGTGGCTTACGCCCGAAAGAGGCCCCGACCCATATGTTATGGGCCATGGGGATCACTGCATTTCTTTGTATCGCTATTGGCGTCTACCCGGCCCCGCTTTATGCCATTTTACCGTTTGAGGTCAGTGATGCACATCCTTACACAATGGGGCACGTAACCGGGCAATTACAGTTACTGTTATTTGCGCTGCTGGCTTTTGCATTCTTGTATCGCAAAGGTATCCATCCGCCAGAAATACGCGCAGTTAATCTGGATACGGACTGGACATACCGCAAAGCTGGCCCGGCTGTGATTTACTGGCTGTCATGGGTGGTTGGTTCTTGTTATAACTGGATTGTTGGGATTTTGTCGAAAACCACCAGCCGCACTATAAACCGGTTATATAAATCTCATGGCCCCGAAGGCCGCATGGCCCGTAATTGGCCTACAGGGGCAATGGTCATGGCAATAGCTGTGTTATTGGGGGCGACGTTACTGGTGAATTTCCTGATTTAAGCAGCCCGTTGCAGATCCCTATATATTGGCGGCCCTCCAAAATTGAATAATCAGCCGCGCCGTTACCGTGTCATGCTTTTTTCAAAAGCTGGCAGGTCTGTGCATTCCTTGCTCTTAAATATAAGCCGCCCATGCCATGCCTGCGATCACTGATCCGATTATACCGATCATGATGTAAGTTACAAACACCCGTGGTTTGACCAAGGCCCATACCGCAATCGCGGCAGGGATACAGCTGACACCACCAGCCATCATAAAGCTCATTGCCGCCCCTTGTGACATGCCTTGTTCAATTAAACCTTGCACTAAAGGGGCGGCTGCATAACCGTTTAGATAAGCAGGTGCACCGACCAGTGCGCCCAGAATGATTGTGCCGATCCCGTCGCCCCCTAGAAACCCTGCAATCCAGTCCGCTGGGACAAAGCGGATCATCAGGCTTTCCAGTATATAGGCTAAGGTTAACCACTTTAATAAAAACAACCCATTTTCAACGACCACATCGCGGAAGGTTTTTGTTCGAGTGCTGTCTTTCCAAAACTTCCAGGCAGGTTTTCCTGACAAAGGATCAGAACGACAATTGTTGCAGCTTGACTGCGGGGCGGTTCTCAATGGGTTCATAAATAAAGAGGTGCCACTGAATGTTTTTACTGTAAACCCGCCTAACAGGCCAAAGCCTACCGCAGCAATGGTTTTGGCAACGGCAAATTCAAAGCCCAAGGCACTTGAGGTGATTAAAAACATCGGCGGATCCATTATCGGAGAGGCCAGCCAAAACGCCATAACGGCGGATAGGGGGGTGCCTAAGGCCAGTAATGCAGCGACAAACGGAATCACTTCACAAGAGCAAAATGGCAGTAAACCACCCACCATAGAAGCCATCACGATCATGCGTATTTCATTGCCTTTGAAGGCCTCAGATACAATGGTTTCAGCACCTGTTGCGCGCAGATAAGCGACCGTTAGCACTGCAAACGTAATAAATATGCCCGTGCTAAGAATGTTACTAAGAGTAAAGCGTAAGGTCGGGATCAAATCTGCTGGAGCCAATATGGCGACAAGCCCGATAATGGCAATCATCGATAGCCAAACTCTATCAAACCTAAACCGGTTTTTTGCGCTATGTGAATGTGTGGATAAATCAGCCATGTTCATGCCCTTCGTGTGCATCATCGATATCTGCGCAGCAATTGTGCAACAGAAAACGGGATAAGGCTTCAGCCATATCATATGCAACTGCGGCACAGATAATTGAGCGGCCCTGCTTGGCTTGAATAACCAAGCCGGTGGCGGTTAAAAATTTTAAATGATGTGTCAGGGTTGATCCTGTCACCCCACAACGCGCGCCAAGTTCCCCCATAGGCAATCCGTCTGGGCCTGCACGCACAAGGGTTCGTAACACACTCAGGCGTTGTTCAGATCCCAATGCGGCAAAGGCGCTGGCGGCTTGTTCTAGGGAAAGGGCGGTTTCTTCGAATTTTTTCATATTTCGATATTTATAGAAATATAGAAATAAAGCAAGTATTATTTCGATATATATCGAAACGTTCAGGTGTTGAGCTGAATGTCGTGAAAGGCTGTCGTTTTTAGACGGCGGTTTTGCGGCGTATAATTTGTCGGAAAAAGTAAAGACCAAAGAACACTTTTGCGCAACACTTAGGCAATTACAATCAGAGTTACCCCTTATGCTTCAACGTCGTATTCCAGAATGGCTTCGCCATGCACCCGCCCCAAGTATTCGGGGATTTTCCTTGCTTGCGGGAATTGAAGCGATTGCAAGGGGTATGCTTGCATCCGTGTTTCCGCTGGCTATGTATCAAGCCTTGAAAGATGCCAGCCTTATCTCTGAGATATATTTCATTGTTGGAATTGCATCGCTTGTCAGTGGTTTGCTGGTGCCGTGGCTTACTTCGTTTATTCCAAGGCGTTGGGTGTATTCAATTGGGGCCATGCTATTTGCATGTGGATCTTTGCTGGCAAGTATTGGTGCACCATATCTGATTATTTTGGGTTTGTTCTTGAATACAATTGCGACAGTTGTGGTTTTCGTTTGTTTTAACACTTATATTTTGGATTATATCGGGAAGGTCGAATTAGGGCGTTGTGAAACAACCCGCATGTTTTACAGTGCACTTGGTTGGACATTAGGGCCAGTTACGGGTGTAATGTTGATGAAATGGTGGGCACCTGCACCCTTTTTAATATCGACAGTCTGTGCGCTTTTGATGCTTGGTCTTTTCCTTTTTATGCGCCTTGGAAACGGTAAGCTGATTACGCAGAGCAAAAAAAAACCACCAAACCCAATATCATATCTTACAAGGTTTGTAGCCCAACCTCGTTTGGTTTCGGGGTGGCTGTTTGCCGTTATCCGGTCATGCGCTTGGTGGGTCTATGTGATCTATCTACCGATTTTCGCAATCGAAAATGGTCTTGGGGATGAATTAGGCGGAATAGTACTTTCGCTTTCTAATCTCGCACTTTTCGTTACGCCTTATATGCTGTCATGGATGCAGCGCCGGTCTATACGATACGCTGTCAGGGTAGGTTTTTTCTGTAGTGGTGCATTGTTCTGTGCTGCGTCTTTGGCAACGTTTCTGCCGATGCTTACAGTAGCGTGTCTGGTGTTAGGCTCATTCTTCTTGGTGCTTTTGGATGTCAGTGCCGGCTTGCCGTTCTTGATGGCAGTGAAGCCATCAGAACGTACTGAAATGTCAGCGGTATATGCCAGCTACCGAGATGTATCTGGGATATTGACGCCGGGGGCCGCATGGATTGTTCTTTTAATCACGCCTGTTGCTGGTATATTTGCAACCGCTGGTGTTGCATTATACGGGGCGTGGATGATATCGGCCAAGCTGCATCCGCGTTTGGGTGAATTACGGATCAAATTCGATGATACACAAACTGATGACGTTTTTGCGCCAGATGCTTTACCCGCAGCTGAATAACCGCTTTATGTATCAAGTTTAAAATCAAAGTCCCACAGATTTGTGATTTGCGCGAAGTTTCGGATAATTGCATCACTGGTAAGAGGTAAGACGCAAATGAAGTGGATCACATGTGAATATCTTGAAGAAAAGCATCCTTGGCAGTTTTTTACTGGCTGCCAGCACAACGCCTGTATTGGCTTGCAGCGCGAACACGGATTGTCAGATTGGTGCGCGCCATTATCGCATCGCAATGCCTCAAGGCCATGATGGTAAAACCCCTGTGGGCGCGATTGTTTTTTCCCACGGCTATCAAGGTTCAGCGGCAGGTATCATGCGCAACAAAACCCTGCGCCGGATTGCTTCAGATCTGGGCGTGGCCTTAATTGCCCCTAAATCCGTTGGTGGTGGCTGGGATTTGCCGCTTAGTCCCAGCGCGCTGAATTCTAATGGTTTGGCAGAGCTGGCTTACTTTGATGCGGTTATCAAAGATGCTTCTTTAAAGTTTGCTATTAATACTAAGCGCATGATGGCTACAGGTTTTTCCGCAGGCGGGATGATGACCTGGACACTGGCCTGTGCCCGCAGTAATACCTTTGCCGCCTTTGCCCCCATGGCCGGCACGTTCTGGCAAAAACCACCCCGGTCTTGCGCGCGTCCTGTGACAAACATTATCCATATCCACGGCAAAACTGACCGTACAGTTCCTTTGACTGGTCGCGTGGTTGGGCCGACCTTTCAGGGCGATGTTTTTAAAACGCTTGCGATGTATAAAAAATTTGGAAATTTCAACAAAGTGGCTGAAACCAAATCTGGTAATTTGACTTGCAAAAACCAGATTAACGCGCGTGGTAAAATTTTGAATTTTTGCCTGTTTCCAGGCCGTCACCAGTTCAGCAGCAAATATGTGAAATTCGCATGGGAAACATTTTCTGCCAAAGGGGTTTTATAAATTGCACCTTTTGGGCATGATAGTGAGATGACCAAACCGCTTGACCATCTGCAAACTGAGATCACCAATTGCAAGCTTTGTGCTGACCGTTTCGCCGCGACCAAAACTGCGCATTGCCCGCGCCCCGTGGCATGGTTGTCATCCATTGCCCCCATTTTGATCGCAGGTCAGGCCCCGGGTGCGCGCGTGCATGAAAGTGGTCGCCCCTTTACCGATCCTTCAGGCGATAGATTGCGTGACTGGTTAGGTGTGGATGATGCAACGTTCTATGACCGCGGTAAATTCGCTATCCTGCCGATGGCATTCTGTTTTCCGGGATATGATGCGAAAGGCTCTGATCTGCCACCGCCCAAGATATGTGCAGATACCTGGCAAGACGCTGCAAGGCAGCAAATGCCTCAGATCAAACTGACGCTTCTGATCGGGGCTTATGCGCAGAAATGGCACTTGCCAGAAAGCAAAAAGCTGAACGTGACAGAACGTGTGGCCACATGGCGCGAACATGCGCCTGATATATTTCCATTGCCTCATCCTTCATGGCGCAATACTGGGTGGTTAAAGAAAAACCCTTGGTTTGAAACTGACTTGATACCTATTCTACAGGCCCGGGTTACAAGCTTATTGAAAGACTAAAAATGACCCCGCTTGACCAGGCCCATGCTGAAATGGAAATGCACCCCGAACAAGATGCGATGCGTCTACGATTTTATGAACGCCTTGCAGACAGTGAACTGTTTTTATTGCTGGAAGCAGAAGCCACTGATGACACGGTCAAGCCGATGATCTTTCCCGTCGAAACCCAAAAATATGCACTGGTGTTTGATACTGAAGACCGGCTTGCGGAATTTGCTCAAACACCTGCACCGTTTGTCAGCCTAAGCGGGCGAATGATTGCCGCGATGTTGGCGGGTAAAAGTATTGGGCTGGGGGTTAACCTGTCAGTAGCCGTTTCCTCTATTTTACTACCTGATACAGCCGTAACTTGGTTGGCAAAAACTTTAGCTATCGACCCTGAAGAAACCCAAGCCAAACCAGTTTCCATTCATCCTCCGCGGGCCGTACCAGAAGTGTTGATAAAGGCTCTGGATATGAAACTTGCTGCAATGGCTGGTGTGGCAAAGGCCGCTTACTTGGCTGAAGTTGCTTATGAAAATACACCCAAAATGCATGTTCTCGTTTTTTTGGATGCACTAGAACAGGCACAAACTGCGATCACATCGGCAGTATCTGAAGCTTTGACATTCAGTGGTATTGAAGCAGGCACACTGGATGTATTGTTTCTACGTGGTTCTGACCCCATATGTGTTCAACTGGCAAAGGTGGCTTTGCGCTTTGATCTGCCAGTATTACTGGAACCCAAAGCCCAGGTAATAGAAGCGCCAGGGACTAATCCGGATAAGCCGCCTAAACTGCGTTAGTAACCAACTTCACGATCAACTAAATGCAAAAACGGCTTGCCGGTTTCCCCACGCTTGATGTTTTCTATTACAACTGTGGCAGCCGTTTCTATACGGGTTTCTGATGCAATATGAGGTGTTACCAGAACTTTTGGATGTGTCCAGTACGGGTCATTTTCAGGCAGGGGTTCCACCCGGAAAACATCTAATGTAGCACCTGACAGTATGCCGCTGTCCAACCCTGCCAGTAAAGCAGCATCATCGATTAATGGCCCGCGTCCGGGATTGATAATCGCGGCCCCGTGCTTCATCTGGGCAATACTATTGGTATTGATTATATCAGTGGTTTCAGGCGTGTCAGGCAGCAATAAAACAAGTATATCGGATTGCCTTAATACATCTCGCAGACCATCAGTGCCTGCATAGCACTTTACCACATCATCAGATTTTAAAGACCGTGACCAGCCGACTACATTAAAGCCTTGTTTGGCTATAGCATGGCCACAATACATGCCTAATGATCCAACCCCTAAAATACCAACCGTGCGCGCGCGCGCCAAGGGAGGGGCGAGTTCGTTGCGCCACTCACCTGCTTTCGCGGTTTCAAACTTTGCTGTCCCCAAATGATGTCGCATCACATGGCCCAATACATAATCTGCCATGCCTTCGCGCATGCCGGGATCTACCATACGGGCCAATGGCTGGGTCAGGCTTTTGTTTTTCAGGGCGGTTTCAACACCGGCCCACAGGCTTTGCACCAGTTTTACATTACTAAACGGGGCGAAATTCTTCACCGGGCCGTTTGGCGCATAGATGATATAATCCACATCTTTTGGCGCCTGTGTTTCCAGTACAAGATTGATCTGTAAACCAGCCTTGTCAAACAAGTCGCCGAGATAAGGTTTATAAGCATGCCAACTGACTTCAGGGGCAGAGAAAAGGACGGTTTTTGTCATGTGTTTTACCTTGGTCTGTGGATATGCGCACTTTGTACCAGACCAAAGCCTGCAAGCAAGACTAACATTGCAGAGCCGCCGTAACTGACAAGGGGCAGTGGCACGCCCACTACAGGGGCCATGCCCATGACCATCGACATATTGACGGCAAAATAGAAAAAGAATGTGGCAGACACGCCTAATGTCACTAACGCGCCGTAGCGATTGCTATTTGATATAGCTGAAGCCACACAGAACATCACAATCAGCCCGTAGATCAACAATAAGGTGATACCGCCAGCAAAGCCGAATTCTTCAGCTAATGTGGTGAAAATAAAGTCAGTATGTTTTTCGGGTAGGAAATTCAACCGCCCTTGGGTGCCTTGCATAAAACCCCGCCCCGATATTCCCCCTGAACCTAAGGCGATTTTGGATTGGGTAATATGATAGCCCGCACCCAAAGGGTCGTTTGAAGGGTCCAGAAAAGTGGCGATGCGTTTATATTGATAATTATTCAATAATTGCCAAGACTGGCCTTTGGAAATAAGAACCGCATAAACCAAGCCGCCAGCGGCTGCGGCCCCGGTAATAAAATACCACCAGCTGACACCGGCGACAAACATCACAATAGCGGCCCCCGCGAAAAGCAGCATTGCGGTGCCAAGATCGGGTTGTCGCAACACAAGTGCCATTGGGATAAGCGTCAGGATCAGGGGGGGTAACAGCCAAAGTGGTTTAGATACTCGGTCATGTTCCAGCCATGAATAATAAAGTGCAAGCACCATGACCAAAGCGATTTTCATCAGTTCTGAAGGCTGCAGGCGCATGAAACCCAAATTAACCCAACGTTGCGAACCTTTGCTACTATCGCCCATAAATTCCACGACCAATAATAAGGCCAGCGCGATAAAGTAGACAAGAAAAGACAAACGGCGAAAGGTGTTGATCGGTATGAATGCCATAATGGTCATCACCACCAACCCCAGTGCAAACCGTATCATTTGTGGCTGCGCCCAGCGATCAATATCGCCATCAGCCACAGAGAATAGCATTAGAAATCCGATCGCGCTTGCGGAGAGGATCAACAATGTCAAAGCCCAGTGATAAGCCAGTACTTTGCTTAAACCGGTGGGTATTGTTTCAGTTTGTCTTTCATAGAAACTCATGCGCGGTTCCTAGGTTTGACAGGTGTATTGGGTAGGCGTTCATCAGGATCGCCAGTGCGCCTTTTTTGTGATGGCAAGGCGCCATAACCAGTGTCTTTATTTTCAAGCGCGGCACGCATAACATCGCGCGCAATTGGGGCTGCAACTTTGGAACCGCCGCCGCCGTGTTCGACAATAACCGCAACCGCATATTTTGGATCATGATAAGGGGCAAAAGCCACGAATAAAGCGTGATCGCGCCGTTTCCACGGTAAATCCGCATTCCGGATCACACCACTTGCACGTTCTTTTTTGGTAATGCGCCGTACTTGACTGGTGCCAGTTTTGCCGGCCATTTCCATACCTTTGGTAGAGATCTTAGAGCCACGTGCGGTCCCGCGTGGGCTGTTTACCACTTCAAACATCCCTTGGCGTACCAGTGCCAGATGCTCAGGGTTGATATCCAGTGGCATGTTGCTTTTAACGGGGATCGTTTCTTCACCGACAGTGTTGATCAGGCGTGGATTAATGTTTGTACCTGTTGCGATACGGGCTGTCATGATAGCCAGTTGCAAGGGGGATGCTAGTGTGAACCCCTGACCGATGCCGACATTTAACGTGTCACCTACAACCCAATCTTCGCCCTTTACCCTGCGCTTCCATGCTTTTGTGGGAGCCAACCCAGCACGAATGGCAGGAAGCGGTAAGTCGTGACGTGTGCCCAAGCCCAATTTTCGCGCCATTTCGGATATTTTTTCGATCCCAACACGCTCGGCAATATCGTAAAAATATACATCACAGCTTTCACGTAAAGATCGCACAAGATTAACTTTCCCATGCCCACCCCTGCGCCAGCAATGGAATTTTGCACCATAGATTTCGATACTGCCCCGGCAGCTGATTTGTTCCTTTGCGTCAATGACGCCTGCTTCAAGAGCGGCTAATGCAACGACCATTTTATAGGTAGAGCCGGGGGGATAGGTGCCTGAAACCGTTTTATTCGCCAGTGGGCGATATTCGTTTTCGTTCAGGTCTTTCCAGTCACCAACTGAAATACCAGTCACAAATTTATTGGGGTCAAACGCCGGCGCAGATGCGAGTGCCAGAATATCACCGTTTTTGACATCCATCAGCACAACGCCAGCACTTTCAGTGTTAATGCGTTCCAGCGCAATGCGCTGTAGATAGGTGTCAACGGTCAGCTGCAGGTTCTTACCGGGTTCACCTGCTTTACTATCGATCTCACGCATTACCCGCCCAACAGCGTTGACTTCAATGCGTTTGATCTCGGCTTTGCCGCGCAGGTCATGTTCCGCACGGGTCTCTATACCGTTCTTGCCGATCTGGAAACGTGGAATGCGCAATAATGGATCATCATCTTCAATCTTGCTTAAATCATAATCGCTTACCGGGCCAACGTAGCCCACGATATGGCAATATTCTTGGGCGTGTGGGTAGTTTCTGTAAGCCCCAACAATCGGGGAAACCCCGGGCAAAGATGGCGCGTTAGCAGCCACAGCTGAGACCTGTGCCCAGTTTAAATTCTCTGTGACAGTTACTGGAACCCAAGGTCTGCGCTTGGCGGTTGCTATTAAGGCATTGTTAATTTGATCGCCGGAAAGAGGGATAATTTCAGCCAGCTTACGTAAAACGCGTTCAGGTTCAATTGCCTGCTCGCGGATGATTTGAATACGGTAAAGCGGTACGTTGATTGCAATGGGTTTTCCCCTGCGATCATAAATCAAGCCGCGACTTGGGGGTACCAGTTGCAAGCTGATACGATTTTCTTCAGCTAATAATCGAAATTGCTGGGATTGCTCGACGCCCAGTTGGCGCATTCGATAACCGATAAGCCCCATAAAACCAACCTGCGCACCCAGTAACACAAAGGCACGGCGCGATAGTTTTTTCTCTTTTTTCTTATGTGCCTCAGAGCGTCTCATATCTTGTGATCCTTAACGCTAAAGGCTCCTAATGTGGGCTTTTTTATGCGGAAGATATAAGTGATGACAAAAATGACGATCGGATAGGACATGACAGTAAAAACAAATTCCCATGCCACGCTTGAGGCCGTGGGCGTGGGGGCAAATGAGACAGTTAAAAGGGTCAGATTGATCACAAATGCTATGCAAAAAACTAAAGAAAAATATAGCCACTCAAATGGAAACAGGTTTTCCATAAACGCATCTCGGTTCCTGCGCAGAACCTCTGATGAGATCAAGATACAAATTGTCCATACGCCAGGTGGTTTTGTTAAAAATATATCAAAACTGAAAAAAATCAGGGCGATAAGTCCAAAAGGTACGATATTCGGGCGGCGAATGATTAATGCACAGATCACGCAAAATAAGACATCGGGCATTGGCAAGGTAGCCGGTGTTAATGAAAACGGGATTAAATTGTAAAACATAATGCCTGCGGCAAAGAATATAAGACTCATTTGCCAAAGAAGAACTGGATGTTGTTTTTGTTCACTCATTCGTCTGTCCCCGAGGCTTGTTGGTCTGTGTCATCGGCGGGAAATACTGGTCCGATTAAACGATTGGGGTCAGCAATCGGTAAACCTGGTGAGTGGCGGATGATGCGCATGAATTCCAGTCGTTTGTAATCTGCTGCCAAACGCGTGCGAAACCTGTTATCAGAAGTTAGAACAGCTTGACCAACAAGCAGGTCAGGTGGAAAAACGCCACCATCACCTGAGGTCAAAATACGGTCACCGGGTTGTATAAGATTGGGGTTTTCAATGAAATCAAGAACTGGCAGCAATGTGTTATCGCCACTTAAAATTGCGGTTTGATTTGACGGTTTGATAATAACAGGAATACGGCTGTTACTGTCGATCAGGAAAATCACCCGGGATGAGTTTTTGCCGACCCCTGAGATGCGTCCAAGCAGGCCCAGCCCGTCCATTGCCGCCCAGCCATCGATGATGCCATCGTGTTGGCCAAGATTGATCAAGGCCGATTGCCGAAACGGGCTGCCGCTGTCAGTTAGAACAACGCCTGAAATAAAGGATAGTTTAGGCGGCAGTTTCACATTGTTCAGATCCAATAGCCGGGCTTTTTCCTGCTCTAGTTGAATCGCTGCTTCACGCCAGGCTTTCATTTGTTGCAACTCTCGACGCAATTCCTGATTCTGCTCATAAATGCGCCCGTAAGACTGAAAGTCACCGACAATGCGCGAAAATCGCGTGATCGGCCCCATCGCCCATTCCATGTTTGGAACGACCTTGTCTAAAATAGAAACTCGCATTTGTTCTGCGCGTGGATTATCTATGCGCCAGAACAGAAAGGTTAAAAATAAAAAGAAAAGTGTTAAACCAAATAAGACACGGCGAATGGATCGCCCAAAATCGTACTCTTTTGTTTTTTGTCCCGCCATATCCTACACCTTGGGAAGGTAATGAAATTCTAGCTGTCGTAGTCGATGACATGGGCCAGTTGTTTGGCAAATTCCAATGACATTCCAGTTCCTACAGCGACACAGCTTAAGCACTCTTCTGCAACTGAAATTGGCAAGCCGGTTTGCTCACGTAAAGCCAGATCCAGATCGCCCAATAATGCGCCACCACCTGTCAGCATCACGCCGCGGTCAACGATATCTGCGGCCAAGTCAGGTGGTGTGCTTTCCAACGCCTGCATCACAGCTTCACAGATTTGTTGCACGGGTTCGGCCAATGCATCGGCCACTTGTGCTTGATTTAATTCTACTTCTTTGGGGACACCGTTCAACAAGTCTCGCCCACGAATAACCATTTTTTCGCCAACACCGTTTTCAGGCATCCGGGCGGTTCCAATCGTGGTCTTGATCCGTTCAGCTGTGGATTCGCCTACCAACAGATTTTGTTGTCGGCGCAAATACGAAATAAGAGCTTCATCCATACGGTCGCCCCCCACGCGGGTCGAACGGGCATAAACAATGTCACCCAATGATATGACCGCTACTTCTGTTGTGCCGCCGCCGATATCCACAACCATAGAACCAGTTGGTTCTTGTATTGGCATGCCAGCACCCAAGGCGGCTGCAATGGGTTCTGCGATCAGCCCTGCTTTGCTGGCGCCTGCTGAAATAACAGAACCGCGAATAGCGCGTTTTTCAACTGGTGTGGCGCCATAAGGCACACAGACGATAATACGCAGCTTTGACATCGGAGAGCGGCGGTGAACTTTGGCGATGAAATGTTTGATCATTTCCTCAGCCGTGGCAAAATCCGCGATCACACCGTCGCGCATAGGTCGAATGGCTTCAATAGAACCTGGTGTGCGGCCCATCATCATTTTAGCATCTTCACCAACGGCCAGCACCCGCTTGCCACCATCTTTAACGTGATAGGCAACCACAGAGGGTTCGTTTAGGACAATGCCCTTGCCTTTGACGTAGATCAGGGTGTTTGCTGTCCCTAGATCAATTGCCATATCAGATGAAAAAATGCCTAAAATATTACTGAGCATTACATACGTCCTATCTTAAATATCTCGCCTTAGGACTCGTCCTGTAAGCCATATTCTTATAGATTCTGAAAGGCTTGCAGGTAAAGGGATATATGCGAACAAACGGGGTTTGATGCACATTATTATCAAATTAGGCGAAGTTTCGCCCCTGATTAAGGGAATATTTAAAGCCGAACGCCGATGAAAATCTGCGTTCGGTGGTTTTTACTGAAATCATTCCGCTTCGGGTGCTGTCTTTTCGCGACGCACGATCAACTTATTTAGCGCATTCACATAGGCTTTGGCCGAGGCCACAACCGTATCGGTATCTGCTGATTGCCCGTTCACAATTTTACCGCCTTCTTCCATCCGCACCCGCACGGTTGCTTGCGCATCGGTGCCTTCGGTTACTGCGAGGACTTGATAAACGGCTAAACGCGCCTGATGCGGAAACAATTGCTTGATTGCATTGAAGGTTGCATCTACTGGTCCGTCACCTGTGGCAGTGACCTGATGATCAATGCCATCTATTGTCAGAATTAAGTCAGCGGATTGCGGAACTTCAGTGCCACAGATCACCCGTAAAAATTTTACTTTCAGATAATCATAAGCCTGGTGCGTGCCTTCATCAGATACCAATGCGATCAAATCGTCGTCATAAACTTCTTTCTTGCGGTCTGCCAAAGCTTTGAAACGCACAAACACGTCTTTCAACTGATTATCGCCCAAGTCATAACCCAGATCGTTCAGCTTTGAGCGCAACGCGGCCCGGCCTGAATGTTTGCCCATTACCAAATTGGTTTCTTTCAGGCCAATGTCTTGCGGGCGCATGATTTCAAAGGTGTCAGCTGATTTTAGCATACCATCTTGATGGATGCCGCTTTCATGGGCAAAAGCATTTTTACCAACAATCGCTTTGTTGTTTTGCACAGCAAAACCTGAAACAGTTGCCACACGGCGGCTGATATTCATGATCTTAGTGGTATCGATGTCAGTAAAATAAGGCATGATATCATTGCGAACCCGTAAAGCCATGACAACTTCTTCTAACGCAGTATTGCCTGCACGTTCACCTAAGCCATTGATTGTGCATTCAATTTGACGCGCTCCACCGTCAACCGCGGCCAGTGCATTCGCTGTCGCCATGCCCAAGTCATTGTGACAATGGGTGGCGAAAATCACTTCATCGGCGCCAGGCACTTTGTTGATCAACATTGCGATCAAATCCGCACTTTCACGCGGTGCGGTAAAGCCTACGGTATCTGGAATGTTGATTGTGATGGCTCCGGCTTTGATCGCGGTTTCCACTGTGCGGCATAGGTAATCTTCTTCTGTGCGTGTGGCATCCATCGCCGACCATTGCACATTGTCACATAAGTTGCGTGCGTGCGTGACTGTGTCATGAATGCGCACGATCATTTCATCCATCGTCAAATCAGGAATGGCGCGGTGCTGTGGGCTGGTGCCAATAAAGGTATGAATACGTGGTTGGCTGGCGTATTTCACTGCTTCCCAACAACGATCAATATCGCGGATAATCGCGCGGCTTAAGCCACAAATCACGGAATTCTTGCTGTTTTGAGCAATCGCTGTTACTGCCGCAAAATCACCTTCTGAGGCAATCGGGAAGCCTGCTTCGATAATGTCGACGCCCATACTGTCCAGCATTTCCGCGAGTTCCAGCTTTTCATTATGGCTCATCGTGGCGCCAGGTGATTGCTCACCGTCACGCAAAGTGGTGTCAAAAATCAAGACGCGGTCTTGTTTGGATTTATCAGTCATATCGGTATCTCTTTTGTTTACTTAGCTATTTTACAGTGTCAGCGCGAAATCTCATACCCTCTGAGCGCACGCGCCGTTTAAGGCACGCTCAGAGGCAGCTAAGTAGAAGAAGCGCACAGGCGGCCAGACCCATAGGGGCCGATCCGGAAAAGGTATGTGCGTTTTTCATCATATTTGCTTTATACTTGGTTTAGAAGAAAAGAAAAGAGCTTTGACAGTATCAAATTCCAAGGTAATCTGCTGCTATGGCCCAAAAAACCAAAACAGCCCTGATTATCGGAGCCTCTGGTGGTATCGGTTCTGCTCTTGTCGCATTATGTGTAGAGCGGGGGTATAAGGTTTTGACCCTGTCGCGGCGTACAGATGGTTTGGATATCACCGATGAAGATAGTGTTGGCACACATGCCAAAAACGTCAAGGGCGGGTTGGATTTGATTGTTGTCGCGACTGGTGCGTTAGAGGTTGATGGATTACGCCCTGAAAAAACCATGCAGAATATATCTAGCGCGCATCTGCTAAAACAGTTTCAAACCAATGCGTTGGGGCCTGCGTTATTACTGAAACATTTTGCACCAAAACTTACTAAGGCGCGCCGAGCGGTGATGGTCGTTCTCTCTTCGCGCGTGGGCTCGATTGGCGAAAACTACATTGGCGGCTGGGTATCGTATCGTGCCGCAAAAGCTGCGTTGAACCAGATTGTGCGCACAGCAGCGATTGAGTTGGAGCATAAAAACCCACGGGCGATTTGCATCGCGTATCATCCCGGTACAGTGCTGACTGACATGAGCCGCAAGTACTTGAAGAATAAAACATCGGTGTTGCCAAAAGATGCTGTGATCGACCTATTGGACGTTGTTAATACTCTGTCACCGCGTGATACGGGGCATTTTTTAAACTGGACAGGAAAACAAGCGGTCTGGTGACGGTTTATTCCGCCACAGGGGCGGCTTCGCCATTTTCCCACACACCGTCATAGATATCGCCATTGGCAAATGTCATCGTGCCCTGACCTTCACGGATCCCATGCGTAAACGTACCGACATAATCATCGTTATTAGCGTATTTAGCATGTCCGATCCCGTGTATTTCGCCATTGGCCCACGCCCCTTCATAGACAAACCCGTCATTGGTTGAGTGGGTGCCAACCCCGTGACGTTTACCGGCTTTGAAGTCGCCGTCATAAATGCTGCCATCCGTGAAGGTGGCGATGCCTTTACCTTCACGAATGCCCCTGATCCATGTGCCAGTATAGCTGAAACCTTCTTGATATACGATTTTGCCTTGACCGTGGTTGCGGGCTTTATCAAAAGCCCCTTCGTAGATTGTGCCGTTAGCGTAAGTTGCCAATCCTACACCCTGAATAACACCGTTCACCCAGTCGCCATCATAACTGCCGCCGTCTGAATATGTAATTTTGCCTTTACCGTTAGGCAGGTCATCTTTGACCATGCCAATATAATGAGCTTCGTTCGGGTAGGTGATCTGGCCTTCGCCTTGCAATCTTCCAGCCACCCAATGGCCTGAAAACTTATACCCGTCTATGCGCAGTAAGACGCCTGAGCCATCGCGTTGGCCTTTGCTAAAGCCGCCAATATAAGTATTTCCATTGGCAAAAGTCAGCTTGCCTTGGCCATTTTTCTCACCTTTAAGCATAGCGCCAGTGTAGCTGTCGCCATTGGCCAGAACCAAAGTGCCAGCCCCGGTGATCTGGCCTTGTTGCCAGTCGCCGTCAAAGGTGGATCCGTCGGATAAAATGACATCCCCCTTACCGTGCCGTTGTCCGTTGACAACATCGCCTTTGTAAGCAGCCCCATCGGGATACGTTATCTGTGCCTTGCCGGTTTTTTTACCCTCAACCCAACCGCCTTCGTAGCGATAGCCACTTTCGCTAATTAAAACGCCAGTGCCGTGGTGGTTGGCAGCTTTGAACTGGCCGTCGTAAACTTCGCCATTAGGGTAACGTGCCAGACCGACGCCTTCAATAATACCGTTCTTCCATGTGCCGATATATGTGCCACCGTCAGCGAATGTGATCTTGCCTAAGCCTTCTGGTTTGCCGGCTTGAAACTGACCCTCATAAAATGATCCGTTTGGAAATCTTGCTGTGCCTTCGCCCTGAATTTGGCCTTCAACCCATTCGCCTGAATATTCATAACCATTAGGTAAAACATATGTGCCCTGACCGTGTTGTCGCCCGTCTTTGAAAGTGCCGTTATAAACCTCACCTGTTTCATATTGCTTGGTTAGAATTTTTGATGATTGTGCAAAGGTTGCAGTGCTAAGCCCAAGGCCCAGAGATGCTGCCAAAACGAATAGTCCATTAATTTTCACGCGTCAGTTCCCTTTGCGGCTTTGGTTGTCAGGTCGGACTTTACGGTGTGACCAACAATCTGACAAGCTTTCGCTTTCCTTGGCATGCCGATCTGTTAAAACTTCCTTGAACCCGTAAACGGTAATTTAGGTATAGGATGCAGAATGGCCGATAAATTAAGGTTAACACTGGCGCAATTAAACCCGACCCTTGGGGATTTTAAAGGTAATCTGGCGAAAGCCTATGATGCTTGGGGGCAGGCTAAAGCCGCAAAATCTGATATGCTGGTGTTGTCAGAAATGTTTTTATCGGGATATCAGGCGCAGGATCTGGTGCAAAAACCAGCTTTTACCGCAGATGCTATGACCAAGTTGCAAGCCTTTGCCGTTGATTGCAAAGACGGCCCTGCTGTTGGTATCGGCTTGCCGATGCGTCAGGGCGATAAAGTCTATAACTGCTATGCTATTTTGCGCGATGGCAAGATCGCGACTATTATTCGCAAGCATCATTTACCGAATTACAAGGTTTTTGATGAACCGCGTACCTTTGATACCGGCGATATGAGCGGGCCTTATCGTATTGCTGACGTGCGTATCGGCACCCCGATTTGCGAAGATGCTTGGTATGATGATGTTTGCGAAATGCTGGAAGAAACCGGGGCTGAGATTTTAGTGTCGCCGAATGCGTCACCTTATTACCGCGGTAAGTTTGAAAAACGGATCAATACGATGGTCGCACGTGTGGTGGAAACCGGTTTACCGATGGTTTATCTGAACCTGATCGGTGGCCAAGACGATCAGGTTTTTGATGGTGGTTCGTTCGTACTGAACCCGGGTGGTGAGCTGGCAGTGCAGATGCCTTTGTTTGAAGAGGCGGTTGAACACGTAGATTTTACCCGCACGGATGATGGTTGGCGTGCGGCGCAAGGCAATAAGGCACATTTTCCAGACGAATGGGAACAAGATTATCACGTTATGGTCATAGCATTACGTGATTACATGGATAAGACCGGTTTTAAAAAAGTTCTGTTAGGGCTTTCGGGTGGCATCGACAGTGCGATTGTGGCGACTATTGCAGTAGATGCGCTGGGCGCCCAAAATGTGCGTTGTGTGATGATGCCGTCGGAATATACATCGCAAGAAAGTCTGGATGATGCGGTGGCTGTTGCTGATGCATTAGGCTGCCAATACCACAACGTGCCAATTTCTGAGGGCCGTGATGCCATCACCAATACGCTGGCCCCGATGTTTGAAGGGTTCGACGCGGATGTGACCGAAGAAAATATCCAGTCGCGTCTGCGCGGATTGCTGTTGATGGCGATGTCCAACAAGTTCGGTGAGATGTTGCTGACCACGGGTAATAAATCTGAAGTGGCGGTGGGCTATGCCACCATCTACGGCGATATGGCAGGCGGGTATAACCCGATCAAGGATGTCTATAAGATGCGGGTTTTTGAAAGCTGCCGCTGGCGGAATGCCAATCACCGTGACTGGATGATGGGGCCTGCGGGCGTTGTGATCCCTGTGAATGTGATCGACAAACCACCAACTGCTGAATTGCGAAATGACCAAAAAGACAGTGACAGCCTGCCTGAATATGACGTGCTGGACGGGATTCTTGAAATGCTGATGGATCAGGATGCGTCAGTGGCGGATTGTGTAGCAGCCGGTTATGCGCGCGCGGATGTAAAACGGGTGGAACACCTGCTTTATATGTCAGAGTATAAACGGTTTCAGTCAGCACCGGGCACACGACTATCGTTGAAAGCGTTCTGGCTGGATCGCAGATATCCGATTGTGAACAGGTGGCGTGATGAAGAGTGAATGATGTCTAAAAAACACTTCATGGGGGAAATGCGAAATAATAATTAACTTATAATCAAGATTATTGTCTTTAGATAAGGGCACCTCCAGCTAGGGACAGGCACTATACGTGTTTTGTGACGCTCACATCTTTTGCCCCGTCACCTCTATCTGGCTGGCGGGGTTTTCGTATTATTGGTATGTATCTATAAGAAGGCAGGCCTGCCGTTTGTAGTTTAAGGCCGAACAAGGGGTGGTGACCCTTGTACCTGTTCTTAACTGTTAAGGTGCGGTGGTTTTCGCATTTGGCACTGTTATCTGCCCTTTGAAAACCCGTGAACTACTTTTGCTAGCCAGGCCGTTATACACTTGCAAAGGTTTCGAGTGTATTAGGGCACCGTACGCTTATTTACGTACCACCAGTGCCACACCGATAACCACCACCAGACAACCAGCCAAAGATGTCGCACTCAAGGCCTCATCAAACAACCACCATGTTTGCACAACAGCCACAGGGGGAACCAGATAGAAATAACTGGTGACCTTGGCCACTTCGCCGACGCTGATCATATACATCAGTAATAATACCGCGGCAGTAGATAGGGGGATGACCATCCAGAACAAGGCGGCATAAAGTTGCCACTGGGCATCAACTGTTTGAGTTTCAAGCATCAAAGATGCGATGCCGACAACAAGTAATGATCCCACATATTGCCAGAAAGTACCTGCCATCAACGGGGTGTTTGCACCGTAATGTTTTTGGATAAGTGTCGCGATAGTGATGCCAAGAAGGGCTACCACACAAGCGGCCAGCCCTTGCAAGCCAACGCGAGAGTCGCTTATTTCGGCACTGCCCATAATCACAGCCAATAAGCCGGCAAACCCTAATAACAATCCCAAAGTCTGGCGTGTGGTTACTGATTGGCCAAAAAACAAACGATTGATAACCGCGGTCAAAATAGGTTGAATACCGACAATGATCGCGGCAATCCCTGCAGGTGTACCGATACTGACTGCATAGAATACCCCGCCCAGATAGAGCCCGTGCAAAACAGCCCCGACGACGACTTGCACCTTTATCTGGGCGATGTTTAGCCAACGTTTACGTAAAATCAGGATGAGGATTACGAAAACCGGCAGAGTTAAAATAAAGCGCCATGATAAAATGAAGAACGGTTCGATATAAGGCAGGCCAAAACGCGCCCCGACGAACCCTGTTGACCAGAGCCAGACAAATAAGAACGGGATCAGCGCGTTTGTGGTTTTTGAATTCATCAGTCTGTGCCTGTTTTTGGTTTTTTAAAGCGTGCTAAATATCATATGCAAGTCATACGCCGATCATACGCGAATTACACCTTTAAATTGTACCAATTTACCCTAGCGAATGCCCCTTGGCGTTTTGGCCTCCGCAGGGTATATCAGCCCAAATTCAATTGGAAGCCTGCCTCATGACTATCACACGTTTTGCCCCCAGCCCCACCGGATATATCCATGTTGGAAATCTGCGTACGGCATTGTTTAACTATATGATTGCACGCAAATCAGGCGGCGAGTTTATTTTGCGTTTGGACGACACTGACCCGGTGCGTTCGAAACAGGAATATATCGACGGAATTATGCAAGACTTGGAATGGCTGGGTCTGACATGGGATCGGGTTGAGAAACAGTCTGACCGTTTGGGACGCTATGAAGAGGCCGCACAGAAATTGCGCGATATGGGCCGATTTTACGAGTGTTTTGAGACCCCGGTTGAACTGGATCTGAAACGCAAAAAACAACTGAATATGGGAAAACCACCGGTTTATGACCGTTCGGCTTTGGCCTTGTCAGAGGCTGAAAAAAACGGGCTGCGTGAAACCCGCGACGGGCATTGGCGGTTCAAGTTAAAACTTGAGCCGATTGAATGGACTGACGGTATTTTAGGCCATCGTTCTATTGACGGATCAGCGGTGTCTGACCCTGTATTGATCAAGGCTGACGGGCAGTTCTTATATACGTTGGCCTCTGTTTGCGACGACATCGATTTCGGCATTACAAATGTCGTGCGCGGGGCTGATCATGTGACCAACACCGCTACACAAATCCAAATCATTAAAGCCCTTGGCGGCACTGTTCCAAACTTTGCACATCATTCACTTTTAACCGGCCCACAAGGTGAAGCTCTGTCAAAACGTTTGGGCGTACTGGCCTTGCGCGACTTGCGCGATGCGGGGATAGAACCGATGGCGGTTCTGTCACATATGGCCCGTCTTGGTTCTTCCGAACCGATTGAGTTGTGCACGACCGTGGATGAGTTGATCGCAGGCTTTGATATTGCTAAATTCGGGGCAGCACCTACTAAGTTTGATGTAGCAGATCTAAGCCCGTTAACTGCCCGCTATGTGGCTGGCTTATCTGTTGACGATATGGCCGCTCAATTGACCGGGATGGGGGTGCCAAATGCAATGCAGTCTGATTTTTGGGACGTGGCCCGTGAAAATGTTGCAACCCGTGCGGAAGTTGAAAAATGGTGGAAGCTTTGTTCACAAGGCGCCACACCGTTGATCGCGGATGAAGATAAAGAATTCATCGCAACTGCCAAATCATTGCTGCCTGAACAGCCTTGGGCTGGGGATACCTGGAAGGCTTGGACGGGTGCGGTTAAAGATGCGACCGGGCGTAAAGGTAAAGGATTGTTCATGCCATTGCGTAAAGCCATGACGGGTATGGAACACGGGCCGGATATGTCAAAGTTGCTGCCGTTGCTGCAAAAGGTGAATTTCTAAGACACGATTGTTACAGGCAAATTTAACAGGTGCTTATCGACCATTTTGGTTTGCGCATCTGTTAAGATTTGTGCGCGTGGGTAAATTGGGGCTGTGCGATCGTTCTTGATGGAACGTTCCCAACCTGCTGTGGTTTCAAAAAATGCGGCAACACCGTCTTTGCCAAAATGTTCTAAAAAACCCTGCACGACGCAATCAATATAACTTAGTAAAATTGGTTTTTCCAAAGCTGTCGGATCGACATGGGCTGGGTCTGCTTTGTAAATTTGCACCCCGCTGAAACCAGTTTCTGATAAAGCGGTATCAGGCAATGCAAGCCGATTATATCCAACCTCTCGTAGGTCTAGCGCATCCCACCCGATATGGGTAACATCCGCGACGAGCCCTTGAATGGAGCATTGAGGGTCTTGGCTGACTGATAAGAATGAAACGTCGCGTTTTAAAGAGTAAACCCATTGCCGCCGCCAGCCATGCACGGTGGTTTTGCGCGGATTTACGTAATCATGCGTTGCCAGATTAACCAATGATCCATAACCGAAGAATTCAGTGCCACGGGCTACCATTTGATGGGGGGTGTCCGTTGACCTTTGGCTTTGGCAGCTCTGATTTGCGCGGCGGTTTGGTTGACCGTATTGATCCGGTCTTGTGATGGCGGGTGGGTGGATAAAAACGCGTTTGAGCCTTTGGTGCGGTTAAACGATCTTGCCCCGATTACCGGGTTATAGCCCGCGCGTGATGCAATATGTGTGCCGATGCGATCCGCTTGTAATTCAAACCCTTTTGAATAACTGCGCGCCCCCACCAAACCACCCAGATCAGCCCCAGACTGTAGATCGCCGCCAAGGGCAACGGCCAGTAAGCCGCCTAACATAGCGCCGGTAACTTGATTTTGGCGCGTTTTAACAAGATGTCTTGCGATTTGGTGCCCTGTTTCATGGCCGAGAATAAAAGCAATTTCATGGTCATTCTGAATAGACCGTATCATATTGATATTAAATGTAATAACAGGTCTACCGTCTTTGCCGATGGATTGATAAGCATTGGCTGGTTGTTTGGGGTCTTTGTTTACCTTGATAACAAAGTCGCAAAAAGATCGTGGAGCGCTCCGATAGATTTGTCGGCATGATCGCTCAGCGACAGGTTCTACCCGTCGTGAAACCCGTGCAAATGCCGCAAGGCCCGATTGCGCGCTTCTTGTAACAACCGGCTTCGGCTTAGTCGCGGTCGGGCTTGGGCTTGGCCTTGTTGGTTCGGGCCCTGTTGTGGACACGCAGGCAGCAAGTAAGGCAAGTATGGCAAGAGAGAGTATTTTTGATTTCATAATGTCTATATAGTCATTGTTTTGTGAAATGTTATACGAAGAGTTGAAAAATTTGAAGTGGCATTTTGTCCAAAAGTAAACAGGGCGGTTAGCGGCACCCATATCGCGGCCCTGTTTGTAATCTTGTTTATTTATGGCTGGAACCAATATTTGTGGCCGTTGTTGATAACCACGGATACTGACATGACCACGATTGTGATGAGTATCAAGCAGATGTTGGTGTCGGCGGAACAATCACCACAATGGAATATCATTATGATGACAGCGTTTTTGGCAATGCTACCACTAATACTGGTGGTGGTTGGAATGCAAAAACTGTTTGTGCAAGGCCTGACAGAAACTGATAAATAAGACGTTAAGATATGGCTGAAATTAAGCTTGAGAACCTGATAAAATCTTATGGTGTGTGAAATTTTGCACCATATTGAAGGCGATATAAAAGATGCTGAGTTCGTGGTGATTGTCGATCCGTCTGGTTGTGGAAAATCAACCTTGCTGCGCATGGTAGCAGGCTTGGAAATCGTTACTTCAGGACAAACCTCAATCAATGGCGCTGCCGTCAATAATCTGGAACCTGCGGATCGTGATATTGCGATGGTGTTCCAAAACTATGCGCTTTATCCGCATATGACGGTACGTGAGAATATGGCTTACGGGTTGAAAATCCGTAAAATCCCCAAAACTGAAATTAACCGTTGCGTGAATGAGGTTGCAGATATTCTGGAAATCCGTGAATACCTTGATCGCCGTCCGCGTCAATTGTCGGGTGGGAAACGGCAACGTGTAGCAATGGGCCGTGCTATTGTGTGCGCGCCATCTGTATTTTTGTTTGATGAACCGCTTTCCAATTTGGCATGCCGATTGAACTCTATGAACGCCCAGGCAGTCGCTTTGTTGCAGGTTTACCGGCAGCCCTTCGATGAACTTTATTCCTGCCGAAATAACCGATGGCAAGGCTACGCTTGTTAATGGTGTGAAGCTAGAAATCGCAATCGAAACACCAAACCATGTTAATCTTGGCATTCGACCCGAGCATCTTACTTTGGATGATGCCGGCGTGATTAAGGTTCAGGTGGAAATGTTGGAACAGTTTGGCGTAAATACGTTGATACATGGCATTTTGCAAGGATCTCGGGTGCCAATCGTCGCAAGTTTGAACGGTATCCAAAGCATTGAGATTGGATCAATCCTGAATTTCCCGGTTGCACAAGAAGATTTACATGTTTTTGATACTGAAACTGATAAGGGACTATAATTATCCCTAACAGGGTTGACCCTAGACATTATTGTAACAACCATGTAACAGGCCGCTGACCCAGCTCTATTTACGAGCTATTTATGTATGTGAAAAATTTACGCACAAGCTTTTGAAAGAAATATGCACGCATGGTTATTCTTCAATTCCTAATTTCCCTTATGGGGGCTGTAATGTTGCTGCTCTATGCGGTTCGTATGGTTCAAACTGGTATTGAGCGGGCCTTTGGAGCGTCTTTTCAGCGGGTTATCACAAAAAACGATAACCCTTTCAGCTCTGCTGCGATGGGAACTGTTTTGGCAATGGTTTTGCAAAGCTCAGCCGCAGTGGCTTTGCTGACTGCGGGTTTTGCCAGTGTTGGCACCTTGAGTTTTGCTGCAGGTCTTGCGGTGGTGTTGGGGGCTGATTTTGGATCTGCCATTGTCGTGCAATTACTGTCGTTCCGGCTGGATTGGCTGGTGCCGATATTATTAGCGTTTGGCGGTTGGTTTTTTGTTAAAACGGACAAACGTGTTTTGAAACAAGCGGGGCGTATATTACTGGGCATCGCCTTTATTTTGCTGTCACTGCGCTTTTTACGTGAAACTATGGATCCTATCCGCGACAGTGCTTTCTTGCCGGCGATTGCAGCTTACCTAGAAAGTGATTTCTTAACCGCGTTTTTAATTGGTGCGGCAGTGGCCGTCTTGATGCATTCCAGCGTTGCTGTGGTTTTAATGTGCGTGACATTGGTGGCTATTGAAGCCATTCCCCTGGCGGCTGGCATTTCACTGGTTCTGGGGGCTAACCTGGGCAGTGCGGTTATACCGGTTTGGCTGTCACGCGGGATGAATGCGGCAGCAAGGCGCATTCCACTGGCGAACTTGTTTATTCGCGGGGTGCTGGCCGTTATTGTGCTGTTTGCGGTAAATACGATTGATCTGCTTCAATACATAACTGGCTTTGGGCCACAGCAGACAGTGGTTTCCGCGCATCTGGCGTTCAATGCGCTTTTATTGGTATTTCTGCCTTTTACACATTTTCTTAAACCGTTTTTTGTACAGTTTGTACCTGATGAAGTGATCCCGGTTGAGACAGAAGAAAATGTGATGATGATTTCGGCTTTGGATGAAGCCGCTTTAAATTCACCTCGGTTGTCTTTTGCCTGTTTGCGGCGCGAGGTTTTGCGCATGAGCCAGTTAGTGGAACATATGATGCGCCCAGTGATGGAACGCTATGAAGATGGCGATTTTGATCAGATCAAGACAACACAACTTGAGGATAAGTATGTAAATCAAGCATTAGATGATATACGCCATTATGTGGCAATGATGCCAACCTCTAAGATGAATAAGGTTGAAACCCGCAAATTACGAGAATTGGCGGAATACGCAATTAATCTTGAAACCGCAGGGGATATTGTTGCAAAACGTTTGATGCATCTGGCGGCGACTAAATCCAAAGAAGATATGCGGTTTTCTGATGCGGGCTGGGATGAGCTGCGCAATATGCATGAAAAAGTAGTGTCTAACATGACCTTGGCGTTTGACGTGCTGATTTCTGAAGATGTGGAAGCAGCACGTTTGTTGATGGAAGAAAAAAATGACCTGGCCAAACGAGAACGTAAAAGTCGCAAAAAACACCTGAAACGTATCCGCCAAAATGAAGAGATCAGCCTTGAAAGCAGTGATTTACACTTGGAAACACTGCGATCATTGAAAGATCTAAACTCACAAATCGCTTCTATCGCTTATCCGATATTGTATCGTCACGGGCAATTGTTGGAAACGCGTCTGGTCGGTGAAATTAACGAAGGCTAGGTTTTCTTTTTAGAGAAATCCTTACCGCGTTTTGTAGCACTTGGGCTTTTACTTACACCAGGTTTTCCCTTAGCCTTGAAGCTCTTTTCTGAATCTTTTGGTTTTCCGGCATTGGCTTTTGGCTTAAGTGCGGTCACAGCCCCGTCGAACTGATCGAATTCTTTCGACCAGTCTGATTTTGAAAAAGGTGTGCCTTTGGATTTTGGCCGGTGCTCTTTTTTCTTTTTACCCTTTTTACCTTCAGTGTGGTTGATGTGATCTGTCGCTTGTTGCTTAGGTGATTTGCGCTTTGGCCCCTTATCTTTGCGATCGCGTTGGCGGTCAGAAAAATTAGGGCGTGGGGTGTTTGCCACGGCTGGTGGTTTTTCAAGCTGGGTCAGGGCTGCATTATCTTCGCCCTTCAGGTTGGGCCCAATTTTTTGGGCAAATTTTGCGGCTTTATCTTTACGTATCTCAATAAAAGATATATTTTTTTGTACACGAATAGCCCCAATGTCATCTTTGGTAATGCCACCAGCTTTACAAAGCATCGGCAGCAAACGGCGTGGTTCAGCACCAGTTTCGCGCCCGCCTGTCAGGGCAAACCAGATTGTTGGGCCAAAGGCTTCGCGCGGGCGCGGTGCGCCGCCTGCGTTTGAAGGTAACAATTCTTCGGGCGCGGATTGACCCGATTTATATAAACGCAGATAAGCGGCGGCAATTTTTTCCGGGCTGTGCAGTTCCAGTAACTTTTGCGCGCTATCGCTTTCTGTTGATGTGGTTTCCTTTTCCCATGTAGGGTCAGACATCAGGCGTTCTTCGTCGCGGGCAATGACGGCTTGGGCAGAAGGGGCTTCATCCCATTGTGCTTGTACTTTCGCACCTTGTAAAATCCGCTCTGCTTTGCGGCGCACTTTGCTTTCCACGATCAACGCGCTGACCCCTTTGCGCCCTGCACGGCCCGTGCGGCCAGAACGGTGCAACAAAGTTTCAGAGCTTTGTGGAATATCAGCGTGTACCACCAGATCAAGATTGGGCAAATCAATGCCACGTGCCGCTACATCCGTCGCAATACAGATCCGTGCGCGGCCATCACGCATAGCTTGCAACGCGTGGGTACGTTCATTTTGTGACAATTCGCCCGATAGGGCCACAACGGAAAATCCGCGGTTGGACAGGCGTGATGTCATACGGTTTACCGTGGCGCGGGTGTTGCAAAATACCAGCGCATTAGGGGCTTCATAATAGCGCAATACGTTGATGATTGCGTTCTCACTATCACGTGGGGCTACATTCAAAGCGCGATATTCAATATCGGAATGCTGGGTATTTTCTGATTTTGTGACCACACGTACAGCGTCTTTTTGATAGCTTTTTGCGAGGTTAGCAATGCTGCGTGGCACAGTGGCTGAAAACATTAGCGTACGGCGGCTTTCAGGAGCTTCGCCTAGAATAAATTCGAGATCTTCACGAAAACCCAAATCCAGCATTTCATCCGCTTCATCCAGTACAACGGCGCGCAAGCTATCTGTTTTAACTGAGTTTCGCATGATATGATCGCGTAAACGACCAGGGGTTGCAACTACGATATGTGCACCTTTATCCAAAACACGGCGTTCTTCACGCATGTCCATGCCACCAACGCAAGACGCCACAACCGCACCGGTTTTGGCGTATAGCCAAGCCAATTCGCGTTTGACCTGCATGGCCAGTTCACGGGTGGGTGCAATGACTAAGGCAAGCGGCTTTTTCGCGCGGGGAAAATGGGTTTCCTCACCTAATAAAGTCGGGGCAATGGCCAGACCAAAACCAACGGTTTTGCCAGAGCCGGTTTGGGCAGAAACCAGTAGGTCAGAAGTTTCAAGGTCAGGGTTGGTTACGGCTTCTTGCACAGGGGTAAGCTGCGTGTAGCCGCGCGCTTCAAGAGCGTCGTTCAGGGTTTGTATCACGGGGTTTGGCTTTTCATGGGTTCAAGGGCAGGCTGCTATAGGGTTTGCGCCTGTTTGTATAGACCGAATGTCAATAAGGCCTAAATACGCAATATTCCGTTGGTTTTGGGGAAAACCGCTTTAACATCCATAAAAACATGGTTGGGTTTGGCTAATTTCCGGATACCTTGCAGGCCGTTGGTTTTGAATACATCATGACCAACCGCCAAAATAATAGCATCATAAGTAGCATCTTTTGGCTGGGCGATTGTGTCAATAGTGCAGTCGACCTCTGGCATCGCGGTAACCCACGGATCATGCACATCAACCTGCATACCAAAATCACAGCATTCGTTGATAATATCAACCACGCGTGAATTGCGGGTGTCAGGGCAGTTTTCTTTGAATGTCGCCCCCATCACCAACACACGAGCACCTTTGACGGGGATGTCGCGGTTGATCATATCGCGCAAAACACGGGCCACAACATAAGCACCCATGCCATCATTAATCCGCCGCCCTGCTAAAACCACCTCAGGCGTGTAACCGACTTCTTGGGCTTTATGGGTTAGGTAATAAGGGTCAACGCCAATGCAGTGCCCGCCGACAAGGCCAGGGCGAAAGGGCAGGAAGTTCCATTTGGTCTGGGCTGCCTCTAGTACATCCATAGTATCAATATCAAGCTTGTTGAAAATCAACGCAAGTTCATTGATCAAGGCGATGTTTACATCGCGTTGGGTGTTTTCGATCACTTTAGCAGCTTCGGCCACTTTAATTGACGGGGCCAGATGAGTGCCTGCGGTGATGATGGTTTGATACAGGGCGTTAACGAATTTAGCGGCTTTTGGCGTGGACCCGGAAGTGACTTTCATAATGTCAGGCAAGCGGTGGATTTTATCGCCGGGGTTAATGCGTTCAGGGCTGTAGCCTGCAAAAAAATCGGTGTTGAATTTCAAACCTGAAGTGGCCTCGATTACAGGGATGCAATCTTCTTCAGTGGCACCAGGGTAAACTGTGCTTTCAAAAATCACCACATCACCCTTGGAAATGACCTGCCCCACGGCTTTAGAAGCCGCTAACAGAGCACTAAGATCAGGGCGTTTATAAGCATCAATGGGGGTGGGAACGGTGACGATATAGACGTTGTTATTGCGCAGATCGTCCAGCGTGTCAGTGAATTTCAAATATGTAGCGGTGTTCAGATCATCAATACTGGCTTCAAGCGTGGTATCATGGCCGATTTTCAACTGGGCAATCCGAGTGCTGTTGATGTCTAAACCTGTTGTTGGATACGACTTACCGAAGGCTACAGCCAAGGGCAGCCCGACATAGCCTAATCCTAGTATAGCGATTTTTGCGTCTTTAATATCTAACACAGGCTGATCCTTTTCAGGCTTTGTAAAAGTAGTAACGGTCAGGCGCAATGCCTTCAGGGCCGTCTACTTGAGTGATCCCAATCAAAGGTTGACCTGAAATGATGATACCGTTCGGGGCCATGATATCTGCGATCAACGGGCTAAGTTTTGCAGCTTCTGCCACATCCTTTTCTTTGATACCCATGCCACAATCGTAATGGGCAATGACGATTTGGCGGTTTTCCACCTTAAGGCGCGCCAGCATATCACCTGCTTCACCTTGCAGGAAATTTTCTTCAGGGGGCACACAAGACGGGTGGCATTGTAAAATGCGGTCGATTACCCAGATTTTTCGATCAGGGGAAATTTCACGCAAATGATCATAACTGCGCCCGTTGCCCAACCCGATTTCCAATGCGTCACCGGTTAAATCCTTAATATTCTCGACAGCCCATTCAAGCCCTAGTTTCTGGGCGGTCAGGCGGCGCATCATGCTTTCAAGGCGGCTCATGGATTTGTTCCTTTTTAAGTTATTCTAAAGGGTCGTCGCTATAGCGAAAAGCACTTATCGGGCCTTTTCGCATGATTGTGAGAAATTGTTTCACAAAGGTCCAAAGGGCAGCATCATGGATAAGATGATGGGTTAAAAAACCCAAAGGTTCAGTGTTGTCAATGTCGCCAAGACGGCGGCTTTGCATCAGCTCTACAGTTTGGGAAATCACGGTTCGGGGGGGGATTAAAGAACGATCTGCGCGCCATGCAATAGGATCAAGATGGGTGTTTATCTGGGTCAGGCCTGGTGTTGCAAAGCGGGATTTACGCGGGCCGTATGTGGATAAAACATCGTAACCGATGGCGACAAGATGTTGGCCAAGCTCGGGGTTGATACGGTTCCAGGGCGGCACAAATATTGGTTTTAGTTGCTCACCAAACAGGTCTTGCAGTTGTTGCAGACTGAGGATCGCATCTGTTGCACAATCTTCAATGGAACGTGTCATCCCGAATTCGGATTTTTTTTGGCCCGCAGGCGCGTGATTTTCATGCGCCCAGCCGTGGATGATGGGAATGATTTGATCTGTTGTGGAAATACGTTTTGCCAAAGCTTGGGTCGCGTGTTTTGGGATCACGGCTAAATGGCAAGGGATGTTAAGCTCAGAGCTGATATTTATCAGGGTTTCAAGCTGCGCGGTTGGTGCAACCGCATCGTCATCACGCCACCAGAATGGCAAGATCAGGCCCGCATCGTGCCACTGCTGAAATTCATCTAATAAAGGCTGCCAGTTGATCATCGCTTTCCGACCAGTTTAGAGGTGATTTTCACAGTTTCTAACGCTCCGTTGAATTCCAAAGCCCCCCTTTCAAAGCGCCCTGCATCTTGCACTGTTTGCACTGCACTCAGCAAATTTTGCGGGGTGAGTTCTTTGCTGGTAAGCACAGTGAAGCTGGGGTGTTTTGCCAAGCTTTTGGCCCGCAGGGTTTGCTCCACTTCGCCGCCATCATCAAACGGGACGAACACGGATGGTGTGCCCGCCTGCAAAAGATCAAGGGCCGTGTTATAACCACACATGCTGACCGAACAGGCAGCGTGATATAGCAGTTGGCGAAAATCCGGGCGGGCGGGCTCTATCTGTAAATTGCTGCTTGTCGCGATTTCTTGTAATCGTTTAATTTCAGGGGCAGGGTTTGCCCCGCCGATCAACAGGCGCCATTGCAGATCAGATTTTAATAAAGCTGCTTGTACGGTGCATTCAAATAATGCGCTGCCAACTGAGCCGCCCCCCGCGCTGACGATAACCTCATCTTTACCGACCTGATCAAGGTGCGGCCCTGCAGGGGCAGGGGTGACATACCCTGTATAATGCAGCTTTTGCGATAACATATCAGAAACCGGCCAGCTTTGATTAAGGGGTGTGGTCGCAGGGTCGGAATGCACCAGAACGCCATCATAAAGTGTATCAATGATCCGGTCGGTTTTTTCAGCTTTTGCAAGGTTGGAAGGCGGCGCTAGGATATCACGGATCGAACTTAACACCACGCATGTGTTTTTTGCCGCAGTAAGTAGTGTACCGAATTCATCACGCAAAATACGTCTGCCAAAAGGAAATAATTCTGTGATGATGGCATCTGGTTTTGTGGTGTTGAACACATTCAAAATAATCTTTTCGCGCTGTGCCAGATAAGCTGCATCAACGGGGATATTTTGTGCCGTTAAAAGCCGTGTGAAATTTGTACCATCTGAACGTACCGGCGGCAGTTGATGCAAGGCAATGCCTTTTGATTTCAAATGCGGGGCAGGCATGCCGCCGCTTAGAACTGTCACAGTATGGCCCTTTTGTGCAAATGCGCGCGCAAGCGTTAATGCACGGCTTAGATGGCCCGTGCCCAATAAATGTGTGACAAGGATTAAAATTTGCATATTACCGCTTTTCCAGCCGGATGGCGGCGACATTTTCCATATGCAGACCCCCTTCTAATTCAATGATAAACAAACGGTTGCGTTTTATGTTAAATGGGGCCGGGCCGTCAAAATTCCAACCCGTGGCTTTGGCCAGTATCATGCGCATGATACCGATATGGCAAACTGCAATAGTATCGGATTGCAGGCCCAGAACCCAAGGTTCAATGCGGTTCCAGACATCTTGCGGGCTTTCACCGTTTGGTGGTTGGTAATTCCAGCCCCAGTGTTCAATATCGCGAAAGCCGGAATTGGGGTCTGCTTTCAAATCAACCCCGCACAGGCCTTCCCAGTCGCCCCAGTTCATTTCAATCAAGGTATCTTCCAATACAGGCGTGCGACCTGCGATGATCTGAGCGGTTTGGCTGGCGCGTTTTAAAGGGCTGGAAACAAGGTGCGCATTTACCCATGCCAGAGGTAATTTATAACCAGATAATTCTGTGACAGCATCGGGATCAAGGTCAATATCTGTGCGTCCCTGTATGCGGCCTGCGCGGTTCCAAGGGGTGTGGCCATGGCGGATAAGGGCAAGCTGGGTCATATTGATGATCCTATCAAAGGGGTAAAGGTACGCATCAGGGTTTCTTTGGCCGTCTTTAAAAGATGGTTCTGCTTTATATGTTTGATCCCAGTTCGGCTGCAATTTTGCCAGTGTTTAGTGTTATTTAAAAGCTGGTCTATTTCATCAGCCATGCCGGTTATATCACCCGCAAAAGACAGGTGCGTGGAAGCCGCGATAATATCGCGAAGGCCAGGCCGATCTTGTGCAACCACAGGCAGGCCTGCGGCTTGGGCTTCAAGGTAAACCATGCCAAAGGCTTCATCCACACCGGGCCAAAACAATGCGCTGGATTGAGTGTAATGGTCTGCAATTAGGGCTTTATCCAATTGCCCTAAAAAAGTGACGCGGTCGCCAAATTGAGTAAACAGCGTTTCAATATCGCCGCGCGCAGCCCCATCACCGATGATGTTCAGATGCCAGTTGCGGGTTTTAATTGTACTAAGGGTTCGTGCGATCAGGGCATAGGATTTTGATTTGGCACCCTTGCGCAACATGCCGACACTTAAAAGCACATTATTTGCAGGCTTGATGCGCGGGTTGGTGGTTTTCGTTGTTGCTAAAAAAGGCGACAGATGAATGATCTGTTGGTTCCCATAGCAATACGTTTCCAGTGCCTGACGATCCTGTTTGGTAAAGTAGAAGATTGCATCCGCGTGATCACAGGCATCTTCTGCGTATTTCGCAAATTTGGCCCATGGGCCATCCAGGCGTTTTTTTGCACGTGTGGCTTCCAGCAAGACATAAGGAATGTTTAAAGCTTTGGAAACTTTCGGGCCGATCAGATCCGGGGCTTTGTAGTAATTATGATAGGTAAACCACAGTTTCCAATCTTCTGCACGGCCTTGTTGGATTAATCTTTGCGCCTCTGTATCAGCTTGATTAATCAGCTCTGATTGCAAAGTTATATCGCCTGTACCGTCATAAATACGCAAGTCTGAAACCAGTGCTGTATTTGCCCCTAATGCGGTCAGTAACCCACAAGCAATCGCCCGATCCCCAGATGGGATCGAATGTGTTGGGGGTTTCATCGGGGCGTAAAAGGCGATTTTGGGCATGGGCGACCCTAGCGACTTGCGCACAGGCTTTGCAAGCGTGCTGTCAGCTTTGAAATCCCTGCATCCATGCCGAAATCTGTGATCAGGCGTGTGTATGCGGCTTCAGCAAAGCTCGTGCGTTTTTCGGGGTTCATAGCCATATCAACGATTGCCGCCGCCAGTTCTGCGGGATCATCTTGAACCAAAAGGCCGTGAGTGCCGGTGTCGATAAATTCAGGGATGGCGGAGACGTCTGTTGATATGATCGGCAGTTTTTGTGATGCAGCCTCCATCAATACATTGGGCAAGCCGTCACGGTCGCCATCATCAGCAATACGGCTGGGCAGGATGAACATGTCGGCTTCACGCATCGCGGCAATAACCTCTGGTTGGTCGCAAGCACCGCGCCAGCTGATGCGATCCAGAACACCTGCTTTTTGGGCTTGCTCTCGAAGCGTTTGTTCTAATGCGCCGCCGCCAATATGCACCCAGTGCCATTGCATGTCTTTTGGTAAAAGGGCCAGTGCACCGATCAGGCGATCAAAGCCTTTTTTTTGCACTAATCGCCCGACAGACAGGAATTGTAGCGGATCATCTGAAGTTTTGGCCGGGCGTATTGGTGGGCCGGGGAAACGCGACAAATCCAGCCCATGATAAACAAGATCGATGCGCTGGGCTGTATCCGCTAAGCCGCGTAAATGTTGCGCACCATACGCGGTGCATGTCGCCCCGAACATGGCACCATAAGTGGTTGGGTCAAGCTTTTCACGCTTTTCCCATTCAGGGGATGTCCAAATATCTTTGGCGTGGGCCGAAAACCCCCATTGCATGCCGCGCATGATAGCAGCGTAACGTGCCACGGATG
>JQIA01000018.1_pt1 | contig 70575 bp, 53 predicted proteins | sample 811431 | NCBI WGS metagenome assembly JQIA01 (sample SAMN02998118, study PRJNA258478) | marine sediment metagenome | biome: marine; feature: seafloor; material: sediment; isolation source: oil-polluted sediment collected from 3 locations (0.5 km, 0.7 km and 0.9 km)... | place: USA: Gulf of Mexico ...
TGATCTTCATCCAGCGGTAAATACTGTGGCTCTCCGTAAACTGTCGCCGAGGATGAGAACACAATGCGCTTGCACCCTGCCCTTTCCATTCCGCGCAGTAAAGATAGTGTGCCGGTAACATTATTCTCATAATACATCAGCGGTTTTGCAACGCTCTCGCCCACTGCCTTTTTGCCAGCAAAATGCACCACCACATCAGGTTGAAAACCCACCAAGGCCTGGGTAAGGGAATTTTGATCTAAAATATCCCCGATCACGGTTTGAAACGTCCGGTTTGTCATTTGCTCTACACGTCTCAGTGCTTCGGGTGCACTGTTGGAATAATCATCAAAAACACAAACCTCATGCGCTTCGGATAGGATCTCCAGTAACGTATGGCTGCCGATATAACCTGCACCCCCAGTTAAAAATACTCTCATCATCTATCCTTATCTTTACGTTGTGCTGCGTTCATCATTTGCGCCAGAGAAGCCGCAAACTGCGGATTCAAATCTGCGCGGGTTAAACTGGCAATACGTGTAAGTAGGCGCACACCTTCCATATCCGCCAGCACCGTTTGCGCACAATCTTGATGCCATTTAACGCCAGCTTCATGCAATGCGCCCAGTTGCTCATCCGCCAACCAAACTTTCATTTTCTCATCTGTCTTAGCTATATTACGGTGAATAGTTACATCTTCTACCTGATTAAAATTACGATCCACCCAATATCCCAAATCCAATTGCTTATCAGATCGGTTTGGCAAACCGCGTTGCGTTTTAGCCAGATAAGATTTTGCCGATTTCACCGAGTAATGATTAAGACAAGCCAGGTCAATGCCACCATTGGCACCATAAGTTACTGTCGCCTGATCCAGATATTCCGGCCCAAGGGGCTTGCCTGATCCATTGACCCATTTAACTTTGGACGCATCCCGTTGCATCCGGTTCTTCGGGCGATGCACCCCTAGTTTTTCATAAGACCCATCATTTTTAAACAAGGTCTTGAACATCGAACTTGTAATCGGAGCGTAACATGGAAACCGTGCGCATTTATTAAACTGTTCAATCACCAAAGCATCTTCAATCTGCACCCGTCCGTCATTGCCAAACATCCGCCATGTCAACGCAAAAGCCGTGGCATCAGGGCAAGCCGCCAGTAAATCATCCAGATGCCCTGCCCCCACTTTGATATTCACAAACTCATCAACATCGGCAAACAATATCCAGTCAGCCTTTTTGCGCATAGGATGATTGCTAGCACGTTTTAAAGCCGTCCACTGCACACCTGCCTTTGTGATTTTATCATTGCGAACATGGGTTATGACCCCAAGTGCGTCCAATCGGTTCAACATCGTATCAGTGCCGTCATCGCAATCGTTGGAATAGATCAAAAACCCAGTGACCCCGATTGACTGATGATAGGCCAGCCACTCCAGAAGATAAGGGGCTTCATTGCGCATTGAAGTGATCATCAGATATTTCATCGCTACAATTCCACCTCATCTAAAAGCGGATAATCAAGTGGCACCGCTTCAGGGCCTTCCAAAAAAACAGCACTGCCAAAATGCACATGTAACCGTGAAAGCTTGATCAGCCGTTCCGATTTCAGCGTTTCATAAAATGCCATATAATCCGGCCGTTGTTTCAGCTCCCCTATACGCTGAACATGCGCTTTCACGCATAATGCGTGCTGTGCCGCAATTTCCGGATCTCCCATCAACTCATCAAACTTGGCTTTCGCCCGTGCAACTTTGTTTGAAATAGACCGATCCTCTTCGGCATTATTATTCATCCGAAACCAATACGCCATGCCTTGGTCCCGGTCTACATGGTTCACACGACCCCGATCCCGCTTAACCAAAAAAGACTCGCAAGATCGTAGCGCATAGTGATTTAAGGTCACCATATCATAGCCATAAGATTTCGCCGTATTGCGCCATCCCGTGCGTAAAATATTCTCGGGCATCCGCACCCCTGATCCATTAACCCAATGAATATGATTCTTGAATTCTGGCTGTAGCCCCACAGGCCTGTGCACCCCAAACTTTTTATAAAACCCATTATTGCGAAACATGGTTTTGAAGCCCCACGCCTGATGTGGCTTACGGCATATATGTGGTGCACACCTAAAAAACTGCTCGGTAATAAATTTGTCTGCAAACAGATCCACCTCAGCATTGCCAAATAAGCGCCAAGTCATCGACCAGATATTTGCCTCTGGCGCAGCAGCGAATAAATCTTTCAATGTGCCGTCACCCACATGGATATTGATATACTCATCCACATCCATGCACATAATCCAGTCCGCATCCTGCGCCTTTTGCGTTGATTGCGCCGCTAGATAAGCTGCATGTTGCGGCTTTTGCCCGGTCTGGCGGTATGGATTATCGCAATGTTGCACAATACCTTTAGCATCCAACAAATCAAACATCGTGTCAGTACCATCTGTGCAATCATTGGTGTAAACGACAAAATCAGTAACCCCAATCGACATATGATAAGCTAGCCACTCTAACAGAAACGGGCCTTCATTTTTCATAGTCGTTACCAGCAAAATCTTATTATTATCCACGCTGGTTTTATAGTTTTTAGCCACTGTCGGCGGCCGTTTAGTGTCATGGTCAAACTGACCTGCCAAGATATCACATAAGCTTTCATTCAGCACTAATGAAGCTTTGGGAACAATCTGCCCGATACTCAAATCTGGATAACGTTGCCCCATACAGCGCCAGTAACTGAAGCTTTCACTGACAGGATCAGGTTCAATCTTCGAGGCCCGATACGGGCGCAGCGCGGGGCCTTCGGCCATAAAGCTCTGACTGATCGCCCAGATATGAGGGCCGCCTTTCCCGTCAAAGCTGGTGCAGGTGTGATCCGCAAAATGTGGCTTCTTAGGTTTGCGGTATGAAAACGGGTAAGCCAACTTGCCTGAGAACTTCAAATAACTTCTGCTTGCAACTGCAGCGTCAAAAACCGTTTGCCCCTCAACCCCATGCAGCAGCAAATCGCACTGCCCCATATGAACGACGGCACGCGCACTGTCAAAACTGCGCCGGCGCACCGCATCCATTATACCTATTTCGAATAAAGCAGAGGCATAAACATCAGGCACAGCAGGATCCAGCAAAGCCTTACCTGGCCCGTCAGGTGTTGTATGGCGGTCTAGTAAACTTGGGTATTTTGGATGACCTAATGGCAGGTTACAGTCCAAAAGTACAAAACACTTCAACCCGTCAGTTGCTTGTGCAGCCTTTATCAAACGGTTAATCGCCGATTTACCGGGCCAGTTCTTACCACAGCGACGCAACATCACTACAGCTTCCAGCCCATGTTGATCACAATGATAAGCCAACCAGTTTTTAAAGCTTTGTGCCTCAGGGGCTATTTCTGACAAAAACGCTGTATTAAGCCCTTTTAATTCTGTGGTTAAATTCGGGTTAATTTCCAATTCAATAGAGTGGCCATCTAACTCTACAACTATGTTTTGCGCTGTATGGGCGTCTTTACGGGCTAATATGATATCCAACCCACGCGGTACAGGGCGCATTGTTTCAACTCTTAAATCACTCTGGCCATCTTTAAACTTTAAACGGTCTTGAAGCCCGTCTCGTAAGACCCGGTCAGAAAGGTAAACATGTAAGAAATCCCCGATTGGAACGACATCCAAAATGAACGGTGTTTCAGGCGGTAAATCAAATCCAGCACGTTTAATCCACGCCTTGGGAAACATCGCACCGGTTAGGCGTTGATGGAATGTTTTAACAGTCATTATGCTTGATTACCTTACTTTTATCTCAACTTAGCCGAAATCCAATTTAGCAACCAGTATTAACCTACAGTTTAAATTATACTGTAATGCGCACGGATCGTATTTCCGCATCAATTTGCCAGATTGCACGTAAAATCATATCAGCCAGATGGGTTTCCACATAAGTTGCATGAAATTTTGTAGGGGCAGTCAAATGCAAGCAATTTGCCTCTCTGCCCGCTTCGTGCATTTGTTGAAGCCACGCTGCAAATATCGTAGGGTCTTCAGCGAATAAAAGTGTAGCGCTTGCTGCCCAAAGCGTGCCGTCATTAACTGGTGGTAAACTTTTTGTTGAAAAGGGTACAATGTTACTTTCATGTATGTTTTGTGCTGTAATTCCTGACATTATGGTTAAGCGCTCAACAAAATCAGGTCCAATTTTTGACCATTCACATTCAGTTTCCTTCAGCATAATATCCAGATTAAAGCCATATAGCGTCACACGGCCTCTGGCCCCGGCCCTTTTAACTTTCAGCCACCCTCTGGATTTCAATTTAGCCATTTCACGTTTTACCGTGCGTGGGTCTACTGACCACAATTTTGCAATTTCGCGCTGCCCCATGCTGAGTTCGTCACGTTGCCAATTATATCTTGTTGTAATTAAAGACATCAGACGTAAAATCAGCCTTTGGGTTAGTTTATCGCGCGCCAGTGCGTAAGTCATCATTGCTGAAAGAATATCATATTTCTTTGTCGCCGCATCACGCCCGACGGGTCTGTTGGCCAGCATTGGGCCGTTCCTTCCTGTATCTGATCCTGATATAGGATCGCTGCCTTAGCCCCGACTCGTTTCTGGTCAGGTTTATACTGCCTTATACTGTGAAACACTGCTAACTCAACGCTGTTTCGTAATATTTATGTATTTGCGTCCAGTTATCCGATTCTGTCAAGGACTCTCTAAAAACAGTTCCAAACCTAATTCATAAAATAATATAAAAATAGGTAAAGACTGGTAAAGGGGGACGTGTAGAATGTCACCCTATTTAACAAAGATGTCACCCTATTTGTAGTTGAAGCCTAGTAGGTGTCCCCCAAAATATGCTCTGCTTTGGCTCTTTTCTTTGGTATTTGCGTTGCGAATCGCTTTTGTTGGAGTAGCCCTATGTACCTATGCTATCTTCCCCACAGGGAAGGTTTCATAAATATAATATTACCTTTTGCTTTTTTTGCAAATAAGACGTAATTACGAGAAATAAAAGAATTAACGTCCAGAGGCAAAGAATGTTTGATCATAAAGATCTTCACCACTTACACGAACAGTCATTGAAAATGCAAAGCTGGATCAGGCAGCAAACCTTTAGTCCTGAAATGGAAAAGACCCTACGACGGTTTTCCAGTTGGGAGGTTGCGGAACTGATTTTGAAAATTAACCAATCCACTTTTCGCGGCCGTCTGGCCGCCGACCCTTCGCTACCGGCAGGCGAGGTCGAAGAGGATGGGCGACAGCGGTGGTATAGTTTGGAAGAGATAAATGAGCTGCGCCGCCGAATGAAAGTTAATCGTAAATCCCTGATGCCGCACCGCCCTGCAGGTAAGCGCGCGTTTAGAGCGGCAATTGCTAATTTTAAGGGGGGGGCGGGTAAGTCTACTGTTGCACTGCATTTCGCGCATGCAGCGGCTTTGGACGGGTACCGGGTTTTAGTGGTGGATTTTGATCCGCAAGCAACTTTATCACACAGTATGGGCCTGAATGACGTGGCCGAGGATCATACGGTTTGGGGTATTATGGCGCGTGATTTGATCCGTGAAACCGACCGAATGAACACCACTTCCGTGGCTGCTGCCAGTGGCACCGCCCTGCCCCATCGAAAATTGCCGACCAGTATCCGTGATTTAGGCTTAGATGAATTGCGGGTAAATGATTTTATTCAATCCACAGCCTGGGCCACTATTGATATAATACCTTCATGCGCCAATGCAGCGTTCGTTGAGTTTGCCTCCGCGCAATACCGCCACCTAAACCCCGAATGGTCATTCTTTGCAGCGGTCAGCCGTTACCTGGATGCGATCCCTGATGATGCTTACGATCTTATTATTTTTGATTGCCCGCCTGCGATCGGGTATCAGTCGATGAATGCAGTGTTTGCCGCGGATATGCTTTATATCCCATCAGGGCCAGCTTACTGGGAATACGACAGTACCACTAGTTTTATCGGGCAGCTTTCAGAGGCTTTGGAAGATTTAGCGCAGGGGTTTGACGGAACCTTCCCCGCGGGGAACATGACATTACCTAAGGCATTTTGTGATGTGCGATTTTTAATGACCCGGTTTGAGCCGGGAAATGAGTTGCATCAAGCCATGTACCGCGCGTTCGATAAAGTATTTGGTGATCGTTTGGCGGTACACCCGATAGAGATGACCCGGGCCGTAGAGCAGTCCAGCCGCTTTTTAAGCTCGGTTTACGAAATTGATTACCGCGATATGACGCGCGAAACATGGCGCCGGGCACGCGCCACGTTTGATCGCGGTTATGAAGAATTCAAAACCGCGATCATCGCGTCGTGGGATGAGTTGGAGGATAAACCATGAGTAAGAAGCGCCGTGTTTTTGATATTGAAATGCCTGATGAAGCGGGCGCAGCACCTGAGGTAAAATCTGCCTTTGGTGAAAAGCGTCGTGGGCCGATGGCTTCGGCGATTGCAGAAAATGCGGGTAGTCTGAAGGATCGTCAGGCTGTGGAAGAAAAAATCCGTGCTGAAAATGACCAGCTGGCGCATGAGTATGTGCAACGCAAAGCTGACGGGTTGATAATAGATTTGATCCCGCTAACCGATATTGTAAGTGAAAAGTTGGCGCGTGACCGAATGAACGGTGTGGACGATGATCTGGACGAATTAATTGATTCTATCCGTGAGATCGGCCTTTCAAATCCTATCCGTGTTCAAAAGCGTCCTGATGGGTGCTTTGAGTTGGTGCAGGGCTATCGTCGCCTTGAAGCTTATAAGGCGTTGTTGGGCGATCTTGGGGGCAGGGAGGCGTATTCAACTATACCTGCTGCAGTTATTGTTGAAGAGGAAGCGCTTGAGGTTCTGTACCGTAAGATGGTGGATGAAAATCTGGTGCGTAAGGACATTTCTTTTGCTGAAATGGCCAGTCTTGCAATTAAATATGCAAAAGACGCGACGACGGAGTGTAATGATCCAGATAAAGCTGTTGCGATCTTATTCAAATCCGCCGGCTATCAAAAGCGCAGCTATATTCGCAGCTTTATTATGCTGATGGAAAATCTTGAAGCAATACTGAAGTTTCCGGCTGATATTTCGCGGGCATTAGGATTGGCGCTAAGCAAGCGCATTCATATGGATGGGTCTATTGTGACGCAAATTGAAAGTGATCTGATCGCCGCAGGGTCAAGCCGGATGGCGGAAGAAGAACGGGCTATTTTGCGCCGCGCCGCAGGATTAGAAGTGGATAAAAAACCCTTCCCCGCGGGGAAGGTAGGCAAAAGCCTGCCGCGCAAGGCAAAGACAGTCTTTAGTATTGCCCGCCCAGAAGGTACTGTTAAGTGTACAGCAACCGCAGGGCGGTTGGAGTTGCGGCTTGCGAAGGACTTTTCAACGGTTGATAGAATGCGACTTGAGCAGGCTATTCGGCAACTTTTAATGCAAATTGAGTAGAAAAAATTGTTTTTTATCAATATGTTATATAACATTTGCAAAGGCGGTTTCTATAACCATTGTAGTTTTGGGTTAATCGAATTAGAGGTGATGGATGCAAACCACCCGTAAGAAAACCCTGTTGAATTTTTTGCAATATTTGCCGATTGGGCTGTGTCTGTGTCTGGGGCGTTTGATGTCATTTCAAACGCGCAGTCGGTTTTTTGCGTCTATTTGTGGTTTTCTGGTGCCGCGAATTCCGATGACTCGAAAACGTGTGCTGGATGGCCTAAATCGCGTTTACCCGAATATGCCACCCAGTGAAACGGCTGTTTTATGTAAAAAAATTGGCCAAAATTTTGGCCGAACTATTTCGGAAATCCTGTTCAACGAGAGTTATAAAAAACGGCTTGATCTATTTGATGCGCAAGGCCCGGGCTTGGATCTATTACGCAAAGCCAAAGCAGATGGAAAAGGGGCAATTATTGTTTCTGCGCATTTTGGCCAGTGGGAAGCTATCCGCCATTATCTGAAATCACAGGGCATGGAAACGGGTGCGGTATACCGCGAGAATAGTAATCCTTGGTATGAGCAGGACTTTTTGGCAGGGATAAAACAAGGCGGCCTGCCGATTGTCGCCAAAAGCTCTAGCGGTAATATTAAAATGGTGCGGCATTTGCGCAAGGGTGGGTTTTTTGCGTTGCTGGTGGATCAAAAATTTCAAAGTGGGCATTTAATCCCTTTTTTGGGAGTGGATGCTTTAACACCGGTTGCAGCAGCCGAGCTGGCTTTACGTTATGATCTGCCGCTGGTGCCAGCTTTTGGCACGCGTGATGAAAATGGTTTGAATATTCATGTGGAATTTGAAGCGCCGGTCGAGCATTCGGATGCATTAACAATGACCGAAGAGGTTAATAATCGTATCAGTGCGCGTATTCTTAATAAACCGGAACAGTGGTACTGGTTGCATAAACGCTGGGACCATGTGTTTCTATATAAGAAACACCACGGTGGAAAACCTTGATATATGTAGACAAAAATATGCGATTGTCTATTACGGATAGATGAATAACCGCATGCTGAAGGGCAGGGCCTATGACGAATAATTTAGCGAAAATCGGGGCGGAAGTTCTGGCGGTGGAAGCTGCGGCTTTGACCGCTTTAGCAGAAAGCTTGGGTGCAGCTTTTGAGGATGCGGTGGAGTTGCTTGCCAAAGTGCAGGGCCGTGTGGTGATCTCGGGCATGGGAAAATCAGGACATATCGCCCGCAAAATTGCGGCAACTATGGCCAGCATCGGTACGCCGGCGCAGTTTGTACATCCAGGCGAGGCCAGCCATGGTGATCTGGGGATGATCACCAAATCAGATGTTTGTATTATGCTTTCGAACTCTGGTGAGACAGCAGAACTGGCGGATGAAATTGCTCATGCCAAGCGCTTCAAGATACCGCTTATTGCGATTACCAAGAATGGTAATAGTTCGCTTGCGAAAGCGGCAAATATAACGCTTGTGCTGCCTGATGCGCCCGAAGCTTGTGGCATCGGGATGGCGCCGACAACATCTACTACGATGCAACTGGCATTGGGGGATGCGCTTTCTGTGGCTTTGATGCGGTTGCACGGGTTTGATCGCGATAGTTTCTTAGTTAATCACCCCGGTGGCAAACTGGGATCACAATTATTGAAGGTTGAAAGTATTATGCATGCGGGGGCGGCATTGCCTGTTGTTGAAAAAAACACCCCGATGAGTGAGGCTTTGCTGGAAATGACGGCGAAAGCGTTTGGTGTGGCTGCTGTTGTGGCTGACGGGCAATTGCTGGGGATAATCACTGACGGGGATTTACGGCGTAATATGGATGGGCTGATGGATCATACCGCAGGAAGTGTGGCAACGATGGGGCCGTCAACCGCGACGCCAGATATGCTGGCGTCAGAGGCTTTGGGAATTATGAACCGCAGGGCAATTTCAGCACTGATGGTGGTGGATGGGGCAGGGGCTTTGAAAGGGCTGGTGCATATCCATGATATTTTACGGGCAGGTGTGGTATGAAAACAGCGATAGTTATTCCGGCGCGCTTTGCGTCAACACGCTATCCCGGCAAGCCGCTGGTGGTGTTAAACGGGCCTGATGGGGCCAAGTCACTGATCCAGCGCAGTTGGGAAGCGGCGATGGCTGTTTCGGGTGTGGATGCGGTTTATGTGGCCACTGATGATGAGCGTATTAAAGCGGCGTCAGAAGCGTTTGGGGCCAAGGTTTTGATGACCCCGTCAAACTGTGCCAATGGCACCGAGCGTTGTGCGGCGGCATTGGATGTAATGGATAGCGCGCCTGACTTGGTGGTGAACTTGCAAGGTGATGCACCTTTAACGCCTGCGTGGTTTGTGTCTGATTTGATTGCCGGATTTGAAAAAGATGCAGATGTACATGTGACCACGCCGGTTTTGCGCTGTGATTTGCAAACTTATCGCAATTTTGTTGAAGATCGTAAACAAGGTCGCGTGGGCGGTACTACGGCGGTGTTTGATGCTCATATGAATGCGATGTATTTTTCCAAAGAGGTCATCCCTTATGTCGGGGGTGAACTGGTTGAAGGTGATGAAATCCCGGTGTTTCATCATGTTGGGGTTTATGCCTATCGGCCAAAAGCCCTGCGGGAATATGCCGATTGGGCAGCGGGCCCATTAGAGCAGCTTGAAGGTTTGGAGCAATTGCGGTTTATGGAACGTGGCGTGCCTGTGCGTTGTGTCGAGGTTGAAGGCAAGGGCAGGGTGTTTTGGGAATTGAACAACCCCGAAGATGTGCCGCGCATTGAAGCAGTATTGAACGAAGGATAAGCGGATGAAAACGGTTGCAGCAGGTGGTTTGAAAATTAGTAATGAAATGCCTTTCACATTGCTGGCAGGGCCTTGTCAGCTGGAAAGCTTAGATCATGCGCGAATGCTATGTGAACGTACGTTAAAAGCTTGTTCAACCACCAACACGCCTTATGTGTTCAAGGCGAGTTACGATAAAGCCAACCGCACCAGCCTAGCGGGTATGCGCGGTTTGGGGATGGAAAAGGGGCTGGAGATATTGGCGGCGATTAAGGATGAATTCAATGTACCTGTAGTGACGGATGTGCATGAGATATGGCATTGTGCCAAGGCTGCCGAAGTCGCCGATATCCTGCAAATCCCCGCGTTTTTGTGCCGTCAGACTGATTTGTTACTTGCCGCTGGGGAAACCGGAAAATGTATTAATGTTAAAAAGGGGCAGTTTTTGGCGCCTAATGATATGAAAAATGTTGCCGCAAAGGTGGCCTCTACCGGCAATGAAAACATTATGCTGTGTGATCGCGGCACCAGTTTTGGGTATAACATGCTGGTCAGTGACTTTCGTTGCATTCCGATCATGGCTGAAACAGGCTATCCGGTGGTGTTTGATGCCACGCATTCTGTGCAGATGCCTGGTGGACAAGGCACGTCATCAGGGGGCAAGCGAGAGTTTGTACCGCCTTTGGCTACAGCTGCAGCGGCCATTGGGGTAGGGGCAATCTTTATTGAGACCCACGAAGACCCTGATAATGCGCCAAGTGACGGACCCAACATGATCCCGGTAGATCAGATGCGGGCTTTGATTGAGAAGCTATCTGCACATGACCGGTTGGCCAAGGGGCTGTAATTTAGGTTCTATCGCAAAGTTTTGACGACTTTCCCATTCCGCCCGAACAACGTGACCGAATTTGGGGCGTGCTTGGAGTTTTAACGGGGCAGGGCGCCCGTTGATGCGCAATATATGAAAGTATATAGCAGAGATCGAGAAGACAAGCTTCAAAGGCCGGTTCACTCAAAGAGCGCCGCTTACAATAGTCCCTTTTTGAAAAACCGGACTTCCTCTTCATAAGGCGCGGCAATGTCCAAAATGGCTTGCCGGGCAGTTTCGGGAATATCCATTCCTCGTCCGGCCACGGCCTTGTTGATCCGCGCGCGATGCTTCTGCTTGTCATTCTTCAATTCAAACGCTTTGCAAATTTCTTCGATCGAGGCATGAGGTGCATTGAGGTAGGTCTGGATCTTCTGGGCGGTGACCTCAGAAAACCCTAAGACATCTTTTTCGTAGCTGAGAAAAAGAGGCTTAAGCGTCGTTCTGGCCCAAGATACTACAAAATCCACATACCAGGGGCCAACACTGTGTGTGATCAGCTCTAGCCGGTTAACCCTGTCCATCTGCTTGTAATTCTGTGGTGGACGAAACATGGCAAAGCCGGGCACTTCCCCACGGCAGATCATGTCATCCATACTGACCAGACAGTCAAAAATATTCCGCTGCATAACGATGACCTTATACCCCAACCCTCGCAAGGTTAGGTCGGAATAAGCAGAGGATTTCATATGTGTTTGGGCCACGTGGTTCCCGTTCAACATCTCTGCACGCAACAGCGCCAACTCATCCAACTCGTTCTCGCGCTGCTCGGCTTTGACAAAGGATGGGTTGTCATAGGGCGTATGAATGTAGCGTATAGTCAAAGCCATACTCTGTACCCGCATAAGGCTGGTCATTAGATAGGTTGATCCAGATTTTGGCATGCAGCAGATGGCAATCTTTGCCGCCTGTTTGTGTTGATGCAGGCGCATCAGGTTCAGTGCAAAAAGGGAAGTGTTAATATCGCCTCGTTGGAAAACAGAGGAGAGGTGTTTTTGGTTTGCCGACGATGTGAAATGCGCGGGATATAGGCTATAGAGTGTATTCAAGGTAACATTTTTGTTGTCGTCGGTGACGTTGGCCAGCAGATTCTGAGCTCTTTTCAAGGCTCGCTTAACTTTACTTCCCATTGTTTAAGGATCCTTTTTACGTGCCTAGATATAATCATGTAGGATAAGCAATCTCAAGCTGATTTATTCCGCTTCTTTAAAGGCATATTGAAGCAAGCAGAAGGCGGCGTTTCTGTCTCGCGGCTAGCAGAACGTGTTGTCAGGGTGTTATAAACCAGATTATAGGCTGGCGGGGAAAGCCTGTGGCTATACATGTGGACAACGACCCTGAATACAGCATCAATACATTGCTAAACTGGATTGAAAAAGCTGGGGTTACCTTATATTTTATCAAGGCTTTCGCAAAGTTCACTTAAAGGTTCTAAGACATTATTTAAATACCCGTTCGCAACATTTGCAGCTCGAAACCTTTGTATAAATTCTTTTTGTGCGTTTTTACCAATCGTAGTGCGTTTGCGCGTATTTTTTATCAGTAGATCCATCGCATCAAACCAATCTTTCGAAGTCTTTACAAGTATTCCGGTTTTTCCCGTTTCGATTGTACGTGCATAAGAGGCCGAAGGCGATGCAATCGTCGGAACTGCATGCAAAGCCGTTTCGAATATCTTTAGTTCGCTTTTGCAATCATTGAACCTGCTGCTTGTCAGAGGCGCCAAATTGATGTCCATGCCTTTTATAAACACATGCATATTTTCATATGTTAAGTGCTTATGGCGCACCCAACCTTTGAGTAACTTGTCATTTTCCGCGTCATCAATGGTGACTTTTCCCACGATATGAAATTCAACATTATTATGCTGTTTCATAATTTTAGAGGCAGCTGCCTTAATAAGCCGAAAATCATCGCCGTGGGTCTGTGTGCCGGACAGGTAACATATTTTAAGGGCGTCCCCTTTTTTCTTAGGCTTTGGTGTTGTGTCTTCGCCAAAACGCGAGATTATTGCTTCGTCAATTGAATTTGGAACGCAAACGGCATCAATACCAATATTTTGCGCGATTTGTACAAGAGCTTCAGTAGAGAAGACACACAGATCGGCTTGTTCCATAAGCCTGCGATAGCCGCGTGATATTTGGCGGATGGAATCCTGCATTTTTGGGCGGTCTCGGAAATATTCTGATTGCCCAAGAGTAATTTCTTCAAAAAGCATGTCGTCGATATCAAAAATTACTTTACGACCTATTTCTTGGAAACCCGCTATAAAATCAAGTATTTGGTCGGTTGCCACGACCCTAGAAAACACAGTTATTTGATTATGAGTAAAATGTTCAGCGGTTAGGAAGCGACTATCTACAATAGTATTGTGCCAACCCATTTTCTCAAGTGCAACAGCTAGATTGAATACTCGATAACGCGCGGTTGCATCAAATCCAATATCATATACCCAAAGAATATGTCGTTTGGGGTTTGGGTGAAACGTGCTTTCTGAAATATCAAAAATTGTTGTGCTACCAGTATTTTCTTCTTCAACGCGTTCCCGAACCCGAGCAGAATTTTGGTCGTCAGAATTTTCAATGAACAGCATTCGTTTTTGTTTGTAGAGCACTTGTTCTTCTGTGTTCATTCCAGATAAAGCGGCTAAAAGAGAGGTTTCAAGTTCTTTGAATGTTTTTGTGATATTTCCAGGGAAAGCCCAATCCAGATCGTAAAACAGGCCACGTTCACTATTGATATAATGATCATAATCATAGGCGAAGCTGATAACAGGGCGGGCTGTAAGAAGAAAATCTATGAACACGCTTGAATAATCTGTAATCAGAACAGAAGCTTCGCGCATTAGAATTTCAACATTCGGGAAAACAGTTTCAGGCAATGAAGTATAACAGTGACCATGTAGTTGAGATGAGTATTGTTTACTTTTATCTGCCATATGCTCGCGCACACCCAAAACGCAGTTATTTTCAGTAAGTAAAGAGTTTAAGCTTTCAAGTTCCTTGTCTGAAAATGAATAATAACCATCTTCTTGGTTTAAACGAAATGTGGGTGCAAAAAGAATAAGCTTTCGGCCTGCCAAACGGTTGCGCAGGGCTAAAAGCTCATCTTGCATATCATCAGGCAAGCATTCTTCGTCTGTTGTAATGAAATCGTGCCGCGGCAGGCCTGTCTGCCATATATGATTATAGGTGAGGGGCCAATAAGCTGCTGTCATTGCAAGACGATCCACTTTCGATGCTGCAATAACGGATGTAAGCATCCTGTTTTCCGTCTCTAGCCAAGATAAGTGATCTTGCATATCAATAGAGGTATAGCCAATTCGTTTAAGAGGAATTCCATGCCATAGATTATGAAACTGGTGATGTTCAGGGGAAAGTGGTGCCCCTGTATTAGAGTTTACGCTATGCTTAAGAAAAACATTTCTCGACCGTAACAAGTGAAACTGCCCTAAGTGGCTTTCGATTGGTAGAACCACAACATTTTTACCAGATACCGCTATATGTTTTGATCTGGTTAAAACAATTTTCTTAATACTGGGGTCATTCTTTACATGCTCGAAAAGAGCGCGGATATTATCGTTAAATTGGTGGCTGAAAGAGCAAACAGGAAAAGCCCACCAATCATCGTATTTCGGTGTAATTTCATCAGCAGCAACTAATGCATCTTTTGATAGGGGCGGATGGGCATCGTGACGCCCCAGATCCAGGTTTTTATAAAGTTCAAATGCGTCCCCGGTTCTGTTTAAATTGTCTTTGTAGGCCTGCAAATCCTTTGTGATACCTGCCTTTTCCAACCATTCTGGCCACTGAAACAATGCCTGTATTCTATAATGATTGTTGATCAGATGATATTTTTTTAAAAGTGGAAAACCGTCTTTGATTAAATGAAATGAGGTTTCTGTAAACATAGGTTGAAAAGGGTAAACAGTTTCCACAAGCATTTCAAAGTTATGGCCTGCTGAAATAAGCCATCTGGTTAGCCCAATTTCATATTTCCGTATGATACTTAGTTTACTGCTTTCTTCTGTAATATTATTGATAATAGATCTGAAACGGGCGTCTATATGAGCTGGTTTTCGAAAAACAAGAAAATATGATCCTGCATGAAAATCATATGTATTGTCTTGCTCAAACTGATCCAGCCACTCGCTTTTGATTTCATCTAGATCAATCTCACGAGGAAGTTTCTGAGTGGCCAATGTGCTGATCAGGCCTTTTGTTGCTTGCAGCCCCCACCAGTTGCAACCTCGCCTGTCCATTTCTGCAAACACATCGTCAAAAGAGCGCATAAGATAACAGCTGTCATTAGCAAAGATCAGTTCGTCATATTCATCTATAACATCCCAGCCGACCAAATCTCTTGCCAGTTTTGACCATGACCCGAAGTCATACATACCTTGCCGGATACTCCAAGCACCTTTGGTAATACCTTCAAGTTTTTTTAATTCATTCTTGGCAATATAACTATCCGCGAGATAATAAACATCCGCATGTTTCGCAAGGTCTGCCACATATTCAACAACCACAGGGTCGATTATACCATTTGCATCATACCCTGCAAAAAGGCAGATCCTTTTAGGTTGCCCTTGGTCTTTGTTATATTTTGTTGACTTCGTAAGATTTGTGGGAAGAGGCGGCTTTGCCTGATAGCCTTTGGCTTTACCTTCAAGAGCATAATGAAGCAGCGGGTTGACGTTATAATCACTTTCCAAGTAATTTTGCGCATACCAGATTAGGTCAAATCCTGAGCTGGGGTTGCGGAACTCATGCCAACCGTGCTCCATGAAATGTTGAACGGCAGATGTTCCAGTTTCCCCGACATCACTGTTATTGAGCAAATAGAATGACGCATCAAAATACCCACTTGCCAATATCGCAGAGGTTTGAAAATCCCGCTCTGTGTCGATAATGTCATTAGAGTAATACTTATATTTAGAGAGTATTTTTGTTTCTATAGACCGTCCATTGTTAATATAGTGAAGCAACGGGTTTTCCCCTGCTTTATGGGCGTCTGGGTTTTTCTTTAGGTATAATGCAGTATTAAAATAAGCGGATGGGCTTCTTTGCTCAAGAGCACCACTAACAATAAAATGAAGAAGAGGATCAATGCCTAAATCATTAACATCTTGATTTATAAATAGATAATAATTCGCATCAAATAATCCGGATTGCTCAATGCTTTGATAAGCCGTTTCTTGTTCAGGTGAAATAGAATGATTAGCTTGAGAATTAGGCCAAGCTTTATTGACAAGGCCTGCCATTGAAGAGAGTGAGAAACGTTTATTTTTCATTTGCTTGACCGCAGTTTTATTTGATATTATCGAAATAACTGAAGCATATTATATCGTGAAATGAGGCACGGAGTACATAGGCTTTTATTCATACTACCATTGTAACCTGAAATGCTTTGTTATGAATTTTGTAAACCCTTTATTCGCGAATTACTATTTCGACTTTGAGGTTAATTAGAGTCTACTCATTTTTTCACTAAGCTGTTCTGTAAGAAATTTTATTTCACGGACTTTATCTGCGTGTTGTGCTTGGGCAAATTGCTTCACATCAGTCGTTGAAATACCACGTGTCCTAGGTAGGTATATTACTTCAGTCAGTTCCGACAGGTCATCGAACTTTCCAACCCAATCATCGCCCATCGCAAAAATATCTGCTTTTTCGCGCTCTATGTCATTTGGTTTTTGTTGCCAGTTGTTTTCCGAAAAGACATGGTCCACATAGCGACAGGCAAGTAAAATTTCCCTTCTGTGTTCGTAAGGTATAATAGTTTTCTTTCCTTTAAGTGCGTTGAATTCATCACTTGAAAGCCCGACTACTAACCTATCACCAAGCTCTTGCAGGCGTTTTAGTAACCTGACATGACCATAATGAAAAAGATCAAAAGTTCCATACGTTAACACTGTTGTCATAATAGCTTATTACCTGTGATTACGCGTTCTTATCACGCTTGTATTCTCATCTATTGACTATTTAAGTCGCTTTTCATTCAATTGCTAGTGAGTTTTTCCGAATGGCAGCTTAACTGAGAACCGGGAGCGGCACACTTTCGTGGCAGGTCAAAAACCTTGGGCTACTGTTTTGAGGCTGAACGTATTAGTTAACAAAAATTGCGCTGTGCTGCCTCGCGGTGGAAGCTCTTGACGAAATCACTATTACGGCTGTTCCCTAACTTTTTAATTGTACGTTCTGTTTTTGTCAGTTGGGTTGAATTGCCTATCATAGTATTCATGGTATCTAAATGTTGCATCTTGTTGTCATTGATGACGTCTTCGTAATTCAAGATTATTGGTTTGATGTTGAATGCGTTGAAAAACCGACTCCACGCGATGGTCTCAAGCGTGATAGCCGTGCACTCTTTCAAAATTGCATCGTAATTATATCGAGTGTCTTTATTGTACGTTGTGCGGTCTCCGCCAATCATCAGATTACCTGCAAAATGGCTTTCCGCATCTGTTGCATGGTTGACACCTGTCTGTTTAGCCATAAGCCGGGACACTGCTTGTGCTACAATATCGGTTCTGCGGATCAAAACCCACGTTGCATTTGAAAAAACTGTATGAAACCGGAAAAACAATGGCCCAGGTATGGGTTTGACGACGGACTTTAGACACTCTTCAATGTTGTGCAGTTGGTTTGCCATGACTTTGATGGCTATAACGCCGTTCTTTCCACTGGCACGTTTTTTTATGCCCGCCAGATTATCTTTCCAATTAATGTCCGTTTTTGCGGGATCCCATGGGATAAACCATTCTTCCGGAAAACCAAGAACGCCTGTGTTTCTCATATCTTCAACTATCATAGTTGAGCCGCATCTCTGAGTTGCGCAAAGCACTATCTCGGTCATTTTTTATACACCTTTACTGCTCTTACCCCCGACCTTGGGCTAGATTTTTCACCTTCTGATTTAACGGGTATGATCGAAGATTTATTCCCAGTCGCGCTGTGGGGACGTTTTCATTGTCGTCTCAACGTTAAGTTTCTAACTTTTGGTTGGCATCTGCAAGGCTTAAGAGCCAATGAGCAGATACTAAATTTCAAATGTGGAAACCTTAGGCCTTAACACATTTACCTTTGAGCCCGGAATACCCATGCTGCAAAGATATTCTGAAGTCACCTCATCAGGTACCAATAAATGATTATAAGCGTGCTCATAAGCTAGGGCGAGACGAATATCAAAAGACGTGTCTTTGGAATGGTATGTGTTAAAATGTAGCGTTGTAGTGATGCCGAAGCGCCGTAACGATCCCATCAAGCGCGATGCTTCTGGACAGTTGAAATTATGCAATTCATCTAGCCAGTAAAGCATCCCCATCGCTTTATCATTAGCAGATGGTGCTTTTGAAGCGGGTAAAAAGGCTCCGAAAAACTGACTCTTTCGAGATGCAAGATGGTCAAATTCTTTTTCGTCCAAAAAAGATATACTATGAATGTAATTAAGGGAGGCTTCTTCAATTTTGGCAGTGGTATCTTCCATTATAAACAAATGCAGGCGTGCCATGTTTCCTTTTTCAGAAATAATGGCTTCCAGAACATTCGGTAAGATATCAGATGCAGATTTTACTAATACTCCAATATTATGTGTATCAGTGCTTACCCGAGGAAAAACAGGTTGCCTATTAAACCATTTTCGGAGGATTAGATGTTCTTTCCCACGCCACAAAATAGAGGGCTGTCGCCAACTCCATCGGTGTAACCCTGCAGCACGATAGCGTGACCCCTGAAGCTTTCCTACACAGCGATAGAAATCTTGAGTAACAGCCGGAGCAGAGCTTGGCAGTATAATTCTTTGCCCTGTAATTTGGGCATCATCTTGTAAAATACTGGGCAAGTCTTCGATTGGATCATCAGATTTTGTTAGCGCTTTTAAGCGGTCTATAGACGTAATCCAAAATACGGCTGCATCTTGGTCTTGATTTTGGACTGAACTGATCGGCTGGTACCCGATTTCATCAAGTATTGCCGGTGCTTTATGTGTGGCAAAGGCTAAGCCATTTGCCATTACAGCCCGTTCCATTTGCCACATTGTCCAGTGCAACAATCCTGCTAAGCACAGCTCATTCAGAAAGGTGCGGGACGTGACCACCAAAAAAGGTGGAACGCGATATTTCATAGGTGTCGTTTGGCTGCTCCAGTATAGGCGTTCATAGTCCGGTAGCGTTACCTCTGTTCCCATATCAGGATCTGTAGTCAGCAAGACGATATCCTCATCAGACAGATAAATAGCAAAGCGCGGAGCTTCTATTTGTTCAAGTTGGGCTTGAGCAACTGGATGGAAGAGATCAGGATGTGATTGATGAATTTGGCCTAGCAATAAGCCATTGTTGCGATCAGCATTCGCCAACATGCTTTCAGGGCGTTTTCGATATAAAAACCCAAATTCTTCAAGGTTTACACCTTGAAACCCTGCATCACCAGCTTGTAAGAAAAAATGCCAATCCTCAAACCCCAAGGTATAGGTCTCATCAAACAGAACCCCGCTTTCAAAAACTACGCGACGAATGAGGCTGCCGGCTTCACAAATATTCATTTCACTATGAATTAGCCGAGAATATGGCCCACTATAATCGCAACGTGCCTTAACCCCGAACATATCAATACTCGGATATACCCAGTCGGCTTTTTCTGTTTTGTCTAAAGTCGCCATCGCTCGTGCCATCGATTGTGGACGAAGCCGGTTATCAGCATCTAGCATGAACATAGCTTCTATTGATGGTATATACGTTAGAATATGTTTGATAGCGAAATTTCTGGCAGAGCTTAGACCGCCATTAGCTTTACGTAGATAAGTAATACGATCAGGGTGTTGCCCAGAGATAGCCGACAAGACGAGATCTGTTTCAATATTAGGGCAGCCATCGTTAACTATTACGATATGAATGCTAAATTCTGTTTTCTGATCCAGCGCACTTTGTAATGCTTCGCTTACAAATACAGAATGCCCAAAAACTGGAATTACTATTGCTAAGCGCGGAGCCATATCAAGATTTTGTTTAGACATAATCAGGCAGATAGCCAGATGTTTCGGAATGTAGCCCAACCACGATCCTGCTTCTCACCGGGGGCCAGCCTGGTCAATAAGTATAGATCGGATACTTGCTTTGATGGCGTGCGCAAATGCAAGGTAAGCTGCCCTTGTACATCTTTTGTGAGAGGCAGCCAGTCTGAGATGCGGCCATGGCGTTCGCAATCCATAACCAGATCACCTAACTCACGTACAGGGTGCAGTGGAGCGGTTGCCAACGCATATTCGATCTTTGGGCCATGCTCGGATCGCCCCTCGACTGTGGCCCGAATTTGGGCAGTTGATGCAGGAACACCGCGTGCAATACGACCAGCAGTAATTGAGCCATTAACAGGATGAACCTGTAAGGCCTCTAGGTTTTTAAAATATTGTAGACAATCGGTGTTTGGGTCTGCGGAAACTGCATTGGCTAGACGTATAGGCTCAATATAAAACCGCTCGGGTATAGGGCCGCCAATCCAATGTGCATTTTCGGGTACAGGAGCAAAGCTGCCGGGAAGGTATTTCCATACCTGATGCGCGAGTATCCTGTCGTATGTGTCTTCACCTGTTTTTGCGCAGTAATCCGTATCTGGATGATGGACACTCGCAGCAACCCAAAGAGGCGTATCCCCTTGCCATTCCAAGCTTAGATAGAGAGATTGTTCATCTTGACCAAGCGCACGTATGAGCGATAAACGCTGCCAACCGGCTGTAAGATCAGCCGCAGGTAACACCCATTGCGCAATAGTCTTGTTCGTTTCAACCAAATACAATGTGGCTGTAAGGTTTCCTTGCGTGGGGATTTCTTGATTAATGAGCATAAAAGACACATCAGACACCCCCATGCTGCTCGCCGATAGTAGTTGACGTAACTTGGTATTAGAGGACAATTTAAACCGTGCAGTTTTATCTTCTAGAATGGGACCGTGGCCTTGAACTTGCCACCGGCGTGTTTCTACAGATTTCAGTAAAAATTGCTCTATCGCTTCAAGTTCACTTAAAGTTTCTTCTTGAGCAATTCTGAGACTAGTCATCTGTCGTAGCAGGTTGGCATTATGAGTGACAAACTTGTCTATATTGAAGCGATACAACTGGGCAATATAGCGCAATGCCGTACATAATCTTTCCTGCGGTTTGTGATCCTTACTAAGGTCAATGAGTTTGGGGGGCTGGGCGCCAGTTTTATCAGACCAATCATCAACCAGAGTTTGCAATGCTGATTGCCCCGCTTTAGAAAAGGCCATCGCGCCAATTACGCGCGCCGTCATCGCCTCAATAGGGACCTCGGTGCCGTCTAATGTCAATTGTGTGGCTGGGTGTGTTAGCAGCAAATTTACGGGCAAGTTTAATTCTTGCGCGGCCTCTAAGTCACAGGCGGCAATAATCAAAAGGAGCTTATTATTTAAATCTTCTTCGATGTCGAACATCAACATTCTTTCAGCTGTGGATTAAGGGTGGCAATGGTCAGGAAGAGTGGATTGCGGCAAGTAGACCCACCTACTTCATTATATTTTACCGCCCCTCAGTAATTTTCCACGATATAGTATATCGTGGAAATTGCGAGTTATTTTTAGCCCCTTAGAATGGGTAGTTCAATGCTATTATCTGGCATATGCACTGTATCAACTTTCGCGAAATGCCTTGGTAAAGTAATCAGATAGCGGTTTGATAAGATACGTTAATGGCGTATGATCCGTAGTCTTGATGAATGCATCAACAGGCATGCCTGGAATGAGTGATATACCTTCAGGCAGTAAATCCACCTGACCATTTTCCAGAATGATCTCTGCCTTATAGTAACTAATACCTGTCGTTTTGTCGATAAATGCATCAGCGGAAATCTTCGTTATGTGGCCCTTGAGTTCAGGTGATTGACGTTGGTTCAAGGACGACATTCGAAGGATTACTTGTTGCCCCGTAAACACTTCGTCTACATGGATTGGTGGTATACGAACCCCAATCACCAGAGGGCGGTTTTGCGGCACTATATAAAGTAATGGTTGGGCTGCGGTTATCACAGATCTGGGGGCAAAGACTGCCAAGCCATATACAATGCCTGCCACCGGGGCTGCTATATTCATACGGCTGAGCTGTTCGATCAGAGCCCGACGCTGCTCAGTCAGTTCCAACTCGTTATATTGCAAATCTCGCAAACGAGAGATTGCTTCTTCACGACGTCGGGTGCCATCTTTGAGCATTTCAATACTCAACTCAGTGATCCGGCCTTCAGCCTGAGCTTTTTGCGCACGCAGTTGGCCGTTTTGCCCACTTAACCGCGCGTCTTCTCGTTGCAGTGCTAGAACCCGGCTGGCTTGTGATAAGCCACGGTCTAACAAAGATTGTTGACTGTTGAGCTCTTGGCCAATCAATTCTAGTTGGCGCTCAAGCGCAGTTTGCTGTGCGAGAATCCCTTGAATTTGTTCTTTCGTTTGATTAGCGCGCTCGTTCAGTTGGTTAATTGCTTGCACGACTGATTCTTTACGCGCCTCGAACAGGCGGACTTGTCCTTCTATCTGACTGCGTACTTCGTCATCTTTACGCGCGAGTTCTTCCAGTAAAGGGTCGAAAGTAATATTGTTGGCCTGATCGCGTTCAGCCTCAAACCTTCCACGCCGCGCCATTATCTCAAACAGTTGTCCCTCAATGATTAGCAATTGTGATCGTAGAGAACTTGGATCGAGCTGAATTAATGTATCTCCAACATCAACCACATCACCCTCGTTCACCTGTATAACGGCGACCACCCCACCGTCTAGATGTTGTACGATTTGTCGATTCTGAGCGACTTCGACCTGACCGCTGGTCACGACGGCCCCTGAAATATTAGCAGTAACTGACCAAGCGCCAAAGCCTCCTAGTAAAACAATAAGCCCAATCGTGCCTAGGAATACTTGCCGGCCAATGGGGAATTCCCATTTTCTCATCATAGAACGCCACCTTGCTTTTTTGCTGCCTGAATTTTCTTATGGTTTGCAGTTACTGCTGCAAGCACTTCATCTTTTGGCCCAAACGCGGTGCGCTGTCCTGCCTCTAGCATCAATAAAAGTTCACATTGCTGGATCGCGGAAGGCCGGTGCGCCATGATCAAGACTGAACACCCTTTTGTCTTCATTGCGTGAATGGCTTTGTTTAAAGCGATGCTACCCTCATTATCGAGATTTGAGTTAGGCTCGTCCAAGACCAGAATTACTGGATCACCATACATTGCCCGAGCAAGACCGATCCTTTGTGTTTGTCCACCTGAGAGTTGCCCGCCAGCACCGCTAATCAATGTGTTGTAGCCATTGGGTAGTTTCAGGATCATTTCATGGGCGTCAGCCATACGGGCAGCTAAGACAACTTTTTCGGGGTCTGGGTCTTGTGAGAGCCGTGCTATATTTTCAGTGATAGTGCCGTCAAACAGCTGCACAGTTTGTGGGAGATAACCCACATACTGGCCTAACATCTCTGGGCTATATTGTTCTAAAGATGCGCCATCAAGTCGGATCTTTCCAGATGTTGGATGCCATACGCCAGTGAGCGCGCGTGCTAATGTGGATTTACCTGATCCTGAAGGCCCGATCACTCCTAAAGCTTGCCCAGGATTAAGCGTAAAAGAAACGCCGCGCAATGTCAGTTGTTTTTGCCCAGGCGGCAAAATAGATATTTGTTGCGCTTCGAGCCTCGCTTTTGGTCGCGGTAGTGGCGTGCGTTCAACTATAGGCGGTATTGCACCAAGCAAGTTTGACAAGTTACGCCAGCTTTTGCGAGAGCTTTCGACCACGACCCATTGCCCGATCATTAATTCAATTGGCGCCAAAGCCCTGCCTAACAAAATTGACCCGGCAATCATTGCGCCAGGGGTTACTTGATTTTGTAAAACCAAGTAAGCACCTAAACCAAGCATGGCTGATTGAAGAAATAGTCGAAACGCTTTGGTTATTGAGCTGAACATACCGCCAACATCGGCATAGTTTAGTTGTTCATGCTGTGCGTTTGCGCGGGCAAGGTGCCATCGATTGAATGCAGCGTTTAGCATGCCCATACTTTGGATCATTTCGGCATTATTACATATCTGACCGGAAATATTTTCAGCCTGTATTGATGCGTTGGTACCCGATGCTACTGGTTTGCGTAACATCATCTGGTTCAACAGAGTTATAAAAATCAATACTGTGCCACCTGATACAGCCAGTATGCCAAGCCAAGGGTGAAAAAGTGCGATACCGAACAAAAAGATAGGTGTCCACGGCAAGTCAAAAAATGCTATAAACACAGGAGAGGTTATAAAGCGTTGCACAGTTTCCAAATCGCGACTGCCGGTCGCACTATTTTGATCGGGTAACAAAGCTGATTTACGCACCGCCGCCTCAAAAACTCTACGATCCAGACGTGCTTGAAATTGCATTCCGACACGCGCCATGATTCGATTGCGGGTAAAATCCAGTAAGCCCATCATGCCATAAAGAAACGCAGCTATTATTGTTAATCCCACCAATGTTTCGACGGATTTACTGCCTAATACGCGATCATATACTTGCAGCATGTAAAGCGGGCCTGTCAGCATCAGTAAGTTAGCGAATAAACTAAAGATCGCGACAAACCAGTATGCGATTCGGCTTTCGCGGCGCACTTCACGAAGTTCTTCCCTGCCATTTTCGTAAATTTGCATCGTCATGAGTGTGTACGCCGTAAATTATTGAGATCTCAGGTCTCTATAGAACCTTGCATGTTTATCTTCAACAGCGTTTAGGCACAAGTAAATTAACTTTGTTCTGATCAGCATAACGTATGCATTCATCTAGTCTGGGGCGCCTCAGGCGATCACGTTATAATACTTATAGATGGCAAGTAATGCGCGCGGTACCGGTGTGGATAAACCGTAATAACGCAGCCCTTGTGACTTTCAGCCGCTAACATCCTGCCTTTATACTTAGACGTATATTGTTGCACTTATGCAGCAGGTTTTTCGCTGCGCCATATATTTGACATTCCCATATCTGGCAGCGCTTGACCTGTATGGTGAATTGGCCTTCTATCCCGCTTGTAGATGAGGAGTGGGAAGGCGGGCTTACGTAAATTAATCTGGAAACAGTTTAAGCAATTTTAGCGTGTTAATTCGTTCTTGTCTGCGCTTTTTGATCATTGACATGCCTTTAAGACATCTGGTATTCAGATCACGCATAAGTAATTTCTAAAAAGTTCTTTGCTTTTTGGACAGTTGAAAAATTAGGAGACTAAAGCAAATGGCAATATTTAACGGTACGCAAGTAGACGACCTTATTTCAGGGACGAGTGGTGACGACATCATTACGGGCCTTGCGGGTAATGATGTAATCAATGGCGCAGCTGGTGATGACCAAATCAATGGTGGCGCGGATGCAGATGACATCCTTGGCGGTGCAGGTGACGATACAATCACGGTTGATTCTGCGGCTGATCTTCAAACCGGCGGAAATGAAACCATCGATGGCGGTGACGACACAGACACTTTGGTTTCTGGACTTCTTAACGGTGACATCCTCAATGGTACAGGTCTTTGGGGTACATCCGCGACAACAAGCAATCTGGAATTCGTTCAGGTTTCTAACGCCAGCGATTTCTTGTTGGATTTATCCGGCGATGCAGTATTTGGTTCAGATACGATCGTGACGAGCGATGATGCTTTTATACCTGGCCCTACTCAACCTGTTGCATCTGGCCCAGTAGAGCTTAATATCCTTGCATATACAGCTTCTAACGGTGAAGTTAACTTCAGCGCGGCAGATGAAGATGAAAAGGTCATCATTGATGGTATTGCCTACGAAGCTGGAGAGACCTATACATCCCCCGATGGCGGATCTGTTCTTATTGGTTTTGTAGCTTTTGGCTTATCTGTGAGTGGTGTTGATACATGGACGTTTGATTATACCCCCCCTGAAGATGCTCTTTTTGCTGTTGGTGACGCAATAAGTGCAACAGCTGCTGATGATGATATTATCACAACAGTTGTTGCCACAATCACTAATACTGATGGAACCACAGTAGATGTGACTGTAGATTTGGCTCTTAATCTTGATGACAGTTTTGACGCGAGCGATTCAAGCGTTGGTATTACAACACCAGGTGACGGCCAAGACAATGTAATCATTGGCAGTGACTTTGACGATGTGTTTTTTGCTGGCAACGGTGGCGTTGATACTGGAATGGATACTATTAGCGGCGGTGAAGGCAACGACACTATAGCTGGTGGCGATGATGATGACACTCTATATGGTAACGAGGGTGACGACACTATTTTTGCAGGTACAGGCGATGACAGTTCTTATGGTAACGAGGGCAACGACGTAATTTGGTCTGGTGACGGCGATGATTACGCGGAAGGTGGCGAGGATGATGATATCATTGGCGGCGGTCTAGGCAGCGACGTCTTGTTTGGCGACGACGGCGACGATACCATTTTTGCGGGTAGCGATGACAGTATTGACTTTCTGTATGGCGGCGACGGTGATGACACCATTTTTGCTGGCGACGGCGACGACTTTATCTATGGCAGTGTATTTGGTGGAGGCCCTGACGGTAATGACACTCTGTTTAATGGTGCTGGTAATGACTTGGTTACTGGTGGCGATGGTAATGACACTCTTTGGGGTGGTGCCGGTAATGACTCTCTTACAGGTGGAAACAGTACAACGGAAACAGATGATGACACATTTGCTTTTGTCGCAGGAAATGGCAACGACACCATAATCGACTTTGAGCTCGAAATTAATGTCCTCTCTACAACGCGTACAGGTACTGGCGATGTGCTTGACCTGACGGCCTTCGCAAGTACTTTTGCGAATACTCAGGCTGTTATTGATGAGATCACTGATACAGGCGCTGGCGGCTTTGCTTCACTGGCACTGGCACCAGGACAAACAGTGGAGTTCGCTGGCCTTCATGCAAGCGACTTCCAGTCTGCTTTTGATGACTGGGTACTTGTATAACTCTTAACGGTTTTATGAAGCGAAGGGCCCCTAACGGGGCCCTTTTGCGTTGAAGGCTTGATTGGTTTTATCATGGTAAACGTATCCTTTCCCCGGCTTGAGAAATCTGTTTTTATCGTCACTTATGGGCGTTCAGGGTCAACTCTTTTGCAAAACCTGTTGAACAGCTTGCCGGGCTATTTGATCCGCGGCGAGAATGAAAACCTGCTGGCCTCTTTGGCAAGAGCTTGGGATATTGTCCAGCGGTCAGAGCAAGGCAGTAAAATGCGTGCAGAAGGGCGCATTACAACATCGCAACACCCTTGGTTTGGTTATGAATGTGTTTCTGAACAGGCTTTAGGCGATGCCCTAGCAAGCAGTTTCATCCAAACGGTTTTATGCCCGAATGAAGATACGCGGGTCATTGGGTTCAAGGAAATTCGCTGGCATACCGATCCGGCCTTATTTCCTGTGATGCTGAACTTTGCGCAGCGGTTTTTTCCGGATGCACGGTTTATTTTCAATATCCGGGACCATGACGAAGTTGTGCGTTCGGGCTGGTGGAAATATATGGATGAGACCGAAGTTCGGCGTCAATTAACGCAAGCTGAAACACTTTACACTGACTTTGCGGCGACCCATCCTGAGCAGTGCATCACTATGTGCTATAACCAATATATAACTGGTGTTGAGCCTTGGCGCCCTTTATTCAAATTTCTGGCCGAACCCTTTGACGCCCAAAGCATCACCGCAGTGCTTGAAAATAAGTTACAGCATTTGCAAACTTTTTGATTTCGGACAGATTGCCAAACAGATCAAAACCGACGCCCTAAATGGGGGCAGATTTACAGGTCTCTATCAGGGGCGCGTGCATGGCCCTTTGGGTTCAAGGCGATGGCGCGGATTGGGCATCGGTTTTGCATTCGTCTGCCCAATAATGAGCCTTTCGGGCCTGTTCAAAGAAACTTTTTTCACGCTGATTGAGCGTGTTGGGTAACCGCGACCATGATGTCTTTGATTTCACAACTTTTGCAGGAATTCCAACGGCTATGCTGCAAGGTGGTATATTCTTTGTGACTATGGAGCCCGTTCCTAAAGTTGTCCCTGCGCCGATAGTGACATCTGGCATAATCTTAACAGCGCGGCCAACCCAAACATGATCGTTAATTGTGACAGCTCGCCGATTGCCGTTTAATAGAACTTCCTGTTCGATATCCCACAAGCCATGTTGATCACTTGATTGAACTAAAATTTCATCGGAAAACATACAATCTGAACCAACGATTATATCCGACTTATCGGCCACAAAGTTAGCACTATTAATGGTAACGTAACTGCCTATTGAGACGGTGGGTTTACGCCAAAGTCGGAAATTTGCGATTATACGCGTGTACGGGCCAATGCGCACATGGGTTTGATCCGAAGATAAGAAGAAATTCATCCTACCGCGCGTCGAGCAAGGAATTTTAAACGAGCACCCTGAAACCTTATTTTTTAAATTTCCATGCCTCAAGAACTTCAGAGCTGGTAAGTCACTTAATTCCCCGTCTGTATAAATAATGTTATCGTCTGAAAAGCCTTCATTGATTTCAATAATTTTCCGGCATTCTGAAAACGTGAATGCTTTCATTCCCCGCGTGTCGTCATCCATATTAACCCACCATCCAGCCATCACGCCAGCCGCGGTATTTCGCTTCAATGTTTGCTTTGCGCATTGCAATTTCTTCATCGCTGGCCTGATGATTGCTTTTTAAAGTCTGCATATTGTGTTGTTCACGCACAATATGTTCGGCAACTTGTTCTTCGCTGCCTTTGCCAAGTTCATAGCCAAAGAATTGATAAAAGAAAGCCCCTTCGGTTTTGGCCCGCTTATATGTGCCAGCGGGATCAAAATCGTGGCTGTGATAGACGGCGGCTGTGGGTGCGTAGATTTTCGAGTGACCTGCCTCAATGATATCACGTGCCCATACTTGATCTTCACCATAATTGATTTCAGGATATGGGATAGTGTTCCACACATCGCGTCGCATTGCAGAGTTATTATCCGAGTAAAAGTGCAGCAACTTTCGCCAAGCTAACTCGCCACTTTCCCAACGCTCGGGGTCCGTGTGTTTAGACAAAACAAGGGGGTGTTGCAGCATATTCTGGAAGTGATTTGTAATATCATCCTGCACAAAAACCGAGTGGTGCGGGTAGGCGATGTGACGCCCAAATAGGCCCGCTGCATCGGGTACTGCACGCATCATTTTAACGATATCAGAAGCCCACTCAGGCGTCGCGGGCATGGCATCTTGTGTGATGAAGCCGATGAAAGGTGCCGTGCCCAAAGACGCGCCAAAATTACGTGTCCGGCCATGCTGGAATTCCTTTTGATCTATGATTGTTAAGCTGACGTCTTTTTGATTTTTCAACCACTCAATCGTACCGTCTGACGAACTTGAATCGATACAATGGATTTGCATCTGGTCCGCCATCCGCTGGGATCGCAGTGCTTCAAGGACGGCGGCGAATTCGGATTTACCGTTCCAAGTAGGCACGACGACATCAAACAAAATTTCCTTGGGCTTGGCGACGGTTGGCGTGGTCAGTTTTGCACTCTGGTGGTCGAGGTAATTTAAAATTACGCTCTCAACTTGTTGCGCGCTTGTATTCCACGAGAATGCGCTGACCCACTCTAACGCCGCACTACCTTGGCGTATTCTCATATTAGGCGAGTCCATCAATTTGCCAATTTTATCCGCAATATCCATCGGTGAGGGGCCGGCAAGCGTGACAGCATTCTCAGGAAAAATAGCCCGTGTACTTTCAGTGTTGAATTCGATCAGTGGCAGGCCGCAGGCCATCATCTCTTGCGGAACCAGGCTGTAGTTTGTGCCCGAGAAACAAATGCCAAGATCACATTCATTATAAAGCTCAGCCAACCTTTCATAATCAAGTACGCCGTGGTTGAATGCGGTGAACGGAACCTCTTTAAAAGGCATTGTCTTTTGTCCAAAGAAATGAACTTCAAAATCACTGCGCGTTTGAGCCAAAATTTCCAAACTAGCAAGTACAAGTTGTACGCAGCGGCGATCAGTATGAATACGACCATAGACCGCGATCTTTATCGGCCCGTCGACACTAGTAACTGCATCTTTAGACACAAAATACTGCTTTGGATCATAAGCGAGGTAGAAACCCTGCGCCCAACGGCCATAGCGCTTCGACATTAATTCCTCAAGCCAAGGGCTAGCACAAATACAACCCAAATCAAAGCCATAGGTCTGCTTGGCCAAATTTGAACTTGAACCTGTTGGGTAGAATTCAGGTTCGTGGTCTTGTACAAAATACATCTGTGCTTTGAACCCTGTGAGATTTTTAATTACCCAGGCTGTAGTCCATCCAGTGGCAATGACGACATCGGCAGAGATTTCATTGAGTGCGTCAGAAACGAAATGCACATCGGCCTCAACACACTGAAAATGCTTGATGATGGTTTCCCACGCAGCCTGCTCTGTCTCATGGACGACCGGACGTTCAATCCAAATGGTGTTACGATGACCGAACTGTTCCAGATAGCGCACCATTCGGAAGATTGTCATGTGACCGCCAGACCCAGGTGTGAAATCAGGAACGACCCAATGAATATTCATTTCAGAGGGATTTACAGTTTTCGGCGGGCGCAGCTTTACCCCTTTGAATGCGCTTAGGCCAGTGTTGGGCAATCCAGGTGTCAACTTTGCGTCTGCGGAATATGCAAGTCGAACTCCGCCTCTACCAGCAACGCCCCTAGCCGAACAAGGCCATTGCCTTTTGCGACCGTATAATATGTAGTGTAAGAAAGGGTTTCTATCGTTAACCATAATATTTTTGTAACAATCCAGATAATATGTGGTCGAAAATACACTGGATGGATCACGCCCTTCTTTCCAACCAATGGTCATATAATGGGTAAGCAATGCACAGTCATCGCCTTTTATGTCTGGATATGACCTTCGGTAGAATTTTGCGTCAAAGTCTTGACTAACTATACCCATATCATCACTTAAAATACTTGAAGCGGCTTGTGGTGTTGTAAAACGTCCTTCTGACTTTCCGTAACATAAATAATGGCGTAGCGGGCTTATGCCGATGGTTGCAACATCGGGGTAGGTCGACAAGTAAAATGAAGCCGAGAATAAGGCCGATGGACCTACGTCTTCATAACAACCATCCATCAAATACCACGCGACCAGCGCATCATCGGATAGGCTCGCAAACTCTGGTTTTATCGCCCGCAGATAGCTAAGTTCCGCCCAATCTTTACAAAGCTCGAGGTCATTCAGTGGCATGGCTTTAGCAGTTCGGCCGCTCCATTTGCTTAAATAAGCGGTACGCCCCTCGGCGCGTCCATAATGTAAATAATGTCCCAAAGGTTCCAAGTTGGCAGTAGCTACATCACGGTTTGTATCAATGTAGTCATGTACGCTGAACAAAGCTGACGGATCACGTCCATTTTTCCAGCCCTCACTCGTATAGTGCTTTAATAGTTTCTCGTCGCTTAAGTTCACCAACTCTGGGTTCGTTAGGCGATAAAAAGTAAAATCAATCATCAAATCTTCTCTGCATAGGTTTTGATCTTAGTCTTGTCGTACTTTTGTTGCGACTTTTGATCTTATTTAAGCGGCTTTTGTTTCGAATGCCAAGGGGCTTTTCCAACCTAACGCCGAGTTGCCCGGTTCTGTCCTAAAGTTTTTGGTAACCTTCTTATTCGATCCAATGATGGCATAAAGGTCGCAGAAAAACTACTGGTGAGATACTCTTCGTCGTAGAACTGTAATTTCAATCTTCACTGCTGACAGACTGATGTCAGCAGTGGTCTGTTAGTGTTAGAAATGTATTTAACAGACGGAGGCCAACGTGGGTATTCAAACCACAAAACTAAATAGATCTTTTAGGCAATTTATAGAGAAGCAACCTATGTTTTTCGCAGCGACAGCAGGATCTAAGGGGCGGGTTAATCTTTCGCCTAAGGGCTTGGATAGTTTGAAGATTATCAATGATAACCAGATTGTGTGGCTCAGCGTTTCAGGTAGTGGCAACGAAACGGCGGCACATGTTTTGCAAAATTCACGTATGACTTTGATGTTTTGTGCCTTTGAGGGAGATGCATTTATTTTGCGGGTTTATGGTGCGGCGCAGGTTGTTTATCCACGGGATGTGGAATGGGATCTGCTTTATGACTTGTTTCCTGATTATGCCGGTACGCGGAATATTTTCAAGCTGGAGATTGATTTAGTAACAACCTCTTGCGGGACCGGAGTGCCCGAGATGGCACTTGTGCAACCGCGCGCGGATACCGAACTGGTGCCTTGGTATGCTGATATGGGGGAAGATGGTGTCGCGGCGTTCTGGCGCAATAAAAATATGATAAGCCTTGATGGTGCCCCAACGGGGATTTTTGAGAAAGATAAAAGGTGATGTTAATGGATGACGTGCGACTTAAAAAATATGAACAGTTCAAAGCTTTGCATTTTGGGAAGGGAGCTTTTGTTATTCCTAACCCGTGGGATGCGGGTACAGCGCGAATTCTGACAACGTTGGGGTTTTCGGCACTTGCAACGACAAGCGCCGGGTATGCGTTTTCAGTCGGGCGCAGAGATTCTCTGGCAGGGCTTGGGCGCGATGCAGTACTTGACAATACGCGCGCTATTGTTAGCGCAACCGACCTTCCGGTATCGGCTGATTTGGAAAACGGGTTTGGCGCTGCACCTGAAGATTGTGCTGAAACCATACGTCTTGCGGTTCAGGTCGGGCTGGTCGGCGGTTCGATTGAAGATGCAACCGGTGATCGGGATGATCCTATTTACGGGTTTGATGCTGCTGTTGAGCGTATAGAAGCAGCGGCGTTAGCTGCGCAGGGGCAAGGTTTTTTATTGACTGCTCGGGCTGAAAACTATCTGTGGGGAAAACCTGATCTGGCGGATACGATCAAACGGTTACAGCAGTTTTCGGAAGCAGGGGCAGATGTTCTATATGCTCCCGGTCTGCCTGATCTGGATGCTATCACTACAGTTTGTAACGAAGTGGATAAACCTGTGAATGTGGTGATGGGATTACAAGGTGTAAACTATTCGGTGGCTGAACTTGCACGGGCCGGGGTGAAACGTATTAGTGTCGGCGGGTCGTTTGCGCGCGCCGCATTAGGGGAATTGATACGGGCTGCGCAAGAGGTGAAGACTCAAGGGACTTTCACCTATTCTGAGAGGGCTATTTCAAGTGGTGATATAAGCCGTATGATGTCTGATGTTTCTTTTATAGACCGCCTGTAATGTTTAATATGAAATGCACGCGGTTTTGCGCAAATATGTATCATTTCCCAGTTGTTTGATCATGAAATCAGCCAAATCAGGATGTGATATTTTAATTTTGCTGGGAGCATCTAATAGGCTGAAACCGTGCCTATATACGCCAGTATAACCACCTTTGGTAAAATTTCCCGGGCGGATAAGTGTCCAATTCAATGCGCTGTTTGTGACATAGGTTTCTTGAATGTTATGGTCAGCGATAACATGGCGTAAGATCAAGGGAATAATCAGGACTTTGTATTTGAAAGGTAACATTGTGCGACTGTCACCAGCGCCAAAAACGGATAGGCAGATTAAGCGGCTAACACTTGTATCAGCCATGGCCCGCACGATGTTTTTAGTACCTTTGGCGCGCAAGCTCTCTTTATTCATCAAGGGCATGCCAAGGGCGCAAAGAACCGCATCGTTGCCTTTGATAGCTTTGGTTACAGCATCTAAATCTAATACATCACCTTGGGCAATACGCAGGTTTCCATGGCTGTGCTCTATTTTCTCAGGGCTGCGGGTGAAGGCGGTAACATGATGGCCCGCGTCCAGAGAAAGCTTGGTGAGGTGTTGGCCGACTTGACCTGTGGCCCCGAAAATTGTGATATTCATGATTATATTCCTTAGGATAATAAATGAATTTACTTGACACTGTGTCAATTGACTTGGAGTGAGAAATAAGTAATGCTTTACATTATGTCAAGTCCTGAAAAAAATACCCGTTCTAAAATATTAAACGCTACGTGGAAACTGATGGAGGAACGCCGTGGTTCCGGCGTGCGAATGAGTGATATTGCCAAAGCTGCGGGGGTATCTCGGCAAGCTATTTATTTGCATTTTGATACTCGAACCGCCTTGATGAGCGCCACGGCGATCCATGTGGATGAAGTCAAAGGATTAGATGAACGCTTACAAACAGTTCTATCGGCAACAAGTGCGGTGGCCGCACTGGAAGCGTATGTGGCTGTTTGGGGCACTTATGCACCAGAGGTTTATGGGCTTGCCAAAGCATTATTGGCAGTGCGTGAAACCGATGAAGCCGCGGCTTTAGCCTGGGATGAACGCATGGCGTGCCTGCGCGATGGTTGCCGTGAAATAATCGCTGGATTGGATGCAGAGGGCAGGCTTGCACCAGATTGGAGCCGGGCAGATGCAACAGAGATGTTGTGGACGGTATTATCGTTTCAGACATGGGAGCAATTAACAGTTGGGTGTGACTGGTCTGTTGATAAATATGTGCGCTGGATGACTATGTTGGTGAAAAGCAGTTTTGTAAATGATAAAGCTCTCTAAACGCTGGTTACTGCTTTTGTCAGTTAAGAATAATGTCAGCGATTTTTGAGTAGGGAAGCTATTTTAAGCGTGATAGCGCCAATCATTTTGTCTTTATCCTTGTTTTTAAATAAAGCTTCTTTAGCAATATCTATCTGGCTATTACGTAAGGGCTCATCCAGCAGGCGCAACCATGCGGCGGCGATATCTTCTGGGCTATCGGCCTGAAGCGAACCTTTATTTGCAACCAATTGTTCATAGATTGCCTGAAAATTGGCATAGAGCGGGCCATGGACAATGGCAGATCCGTATGTGGTGGGCTCGTATGGGGTATGACCGCCCACAGGCACAAGAGAACCTGCAACAAAAGTGACCGCAGCGGAAGAATACCAAAGCGGCATTTCGTTCATCGTGTCGGCCAGATAGATGTCATCAGTGGCCATGGGCAATTCACTTTGGGACCTTACTGCGCAGGAAAACCGGGTGCTACTGATCAGGGACTCGATCTCGGTCGCGCGGGTGGCATGGCGCGGCACAAGGATGAGTTTCAGATCGGGTCGAATTTCTTTGGCCAGAGCAAAAGCATCCAAAATGATCTGGTCTTCACCTTTGTGAGTGGATGCAGCACATAAGGTGAGGTGATATTTAAAGACTGCGCGCAAAGTATGAAGATCAGGATGGTCGACCGCTGTAGCTTGCTGAAATTGTTTAAGATTGCCGGGCATACTGATGCGCTCCGCAGGTACGCCAAGATCAAAGAAACGGCGAAAAGCGTTCTGATCTTGTGCAAAGCAATAATCAATACACTTGAAAACTGCTTTGGTAAGGCTTGGGTTCTGAGCCCACCGAGTGAAGCTTTTTTCTGACATACGGGCGTTTACAAATACGACGGGAATGCCAAGTTTAGCGCATTTTACGTTGCGGTAAGGGTAAACTTCATTTTCGATGGTGATTAGGCAGGACGGTTGCCAGTGTTGCAAAAACCGATCCACGACAATGCTGAAATCAAGCGGTGCAATATCAATGTGAATACTATTTGTCTGCAGTAGTTTAGCTTTTTCGTAAGTGATTTTATTGGAAACCGTGATCAGCAAATCGTAATTTGGAAACTTTCCAGACAGGGCGGGTAAAAGCAATTCCAAGGTATTAAACTCGCCCAGGCTGGCAGCATGCAACCACAACAAGCGCGGGTTGGCGCTGTTTTGCGCGCCAAAACCCAGACGGGCGAAGAAAGTCGCAACACTGTCTTTACCGGTGATGATACGTTGCAAGAATACGAATGGGACGGCGATCCATGCCAGCATCATTAATAGGCGGTATTTTAACACGGGGGCAGGTTCCTTGGTTATCAAGCTGACTTATAGACGATGGCGGCACAGTCTGTGAAGTTGGAAATGACAGGGGCCTAAAGGATTTTGCTTTTAGCCGGGTCGAAAGCCGATTAGAGTACCCGAAACAATAAGCAGGCCAGAAGATGATTACACCAGTTATTCTATGCGGCGGGTCGGGGACGCGGCTTTGGCCTTTGTCGCGTAAAAGCTACCCAAAGCAGTTTTCTAAGCTGATTGGTGAAGAAAGCTTGTTCCAGATGTCGGCGTCACGGGTGCGCGGCGCAGATTATAGCCAGCCGCTGGTTCTGACCAATGCGGATTTCCGTTTTATAGTGACAGAGCAATTAGCTGAGATCGGGATTGATCCCGGTGCTGTGTTGATTGAACCTGAAGGGCGTAATACCGCTCCTGCGATATTGGCTGCAGCACTGTATTTGCTTGCGCAGGATCAGGATGCGGTTTTGCTGGTTTTGCCTTCTGACCATAATGTTCCGGATGCGGCGCATTTTTCGGATACAGTGCAAAAAGGCATGGCGGCGGCCCTTGATGGGGATTTGGTGACTTTTGGTATTCAACCTATACGACCAGAGACCGGGTACGGATATCTGGAGCTGGATAAGAAATCTGCGGATGGTGCTGCTGTGAAGTTGCGCCGTTTTGTGGAAAAACCTGACCTTGCAACAGCGCAAACCATGCTGGATGCCGGGAATTACTTGTGGAATGGTGGGATATTTCTGTTCAAGGCACAGGTGATTGTGGATGCATTCCTAGCACATAAACCAACTTTGATAGGCCCTGTTGGCAATGCGGTTAAAGATGCGCAAATAGATTTGGGTTTTTTACGCCTTGCGCCTGAATCTTGGGCGCAAGCCGAAGATATTTCGATTGATTATGCGGTGATGGAACCCGCTACAAATTTGTCTGCGGTACCGTTCGACGGCAGCTGGTCTGACCTGGGCGACTGGGACAGTGTGTGGCGCGAAACAACAGCGGATGATAACGGGCTTGTAACTTCGGGATCGGCAATAGGGATTGACTGTAAAAACACATTGCTACGATCCGAAGCCGCAGGGCAGGAGATCGTTGGGATTGGGCTGGAAAATATTATTGCAGTTGCAATGCCGGATGCGGTTCTGGTTGCCGATAAAAGCCGTGCACAAGATGTAAAGCTGGCAGTACAGGCCCTGAAAAAAAAGAATGCAAGCCAAGCAGTGCAGCACCCGCGCGATTATCGGCCCTGGGGCAGTTTTGAATGTCTATATCTGGGGCAGCGGTTTCAGGTGAAACGCATTGTTGTGAAACCGGGCGGGATATTGAGTTTGCAAAGTCATATGCATCGTTCTGAACATTGGATTGTGGTTGAAGGTACTGCCAAGGTTACTATTGGTTTGGAAATTAAGTTGGTTGGGGAAAACCAATCGGTTTATATTCCTGTCGGCGAAAAGCACCGGATGGAAAACCCTGGTAAAGTACCAATGGTTTTGATTGAAGTTCAAACCGGCAGCTATCTGGGTGAAGATGATATTATGCGTTATGAAGACGTATATGCGCGTGATTAAGGCAACGGTTCATGTCAGCACCAGCGTTATATGTAACTAATTTCAATAAAAACTATACTGGCGTTTCAGCAACCGCTGCGGGCGTTGCAGGCGTGCAGCAAAAGCAATTCGATATGCGACTTGTCGGGCAGGCTTTGCCAAATTGCCCGACCCCGATTTCAAAACGGGTTGCTTATGGCTTATCAAAGATTGCGCCTGATGGCAGGCCATTTGCCATATGGCATGTCCGGCGCAATCCTGAAATGCGTGCCGCGCTTTGGGCGCGTGATGTGTTGCGATTACCCATTCGCATTGCTTTCACATCATCCGCGCAACGACGTCATTCGCTTTATCCCCGCTGGCTAATTTCCAAAATGGATGCGGTTATTCCAACCACAGATGAGGCTAAGTTTTTCGTGGATAATGTTTATAGCGTTGTGCCCCATGGTGTCGATACGATGCGCTTTACGCCTGCGAAAAACCGTGCGGCGGCATGGCAGGCTTTGGGCTATGGCGGTAAACGGGGGGTTGCTGCGATTGGGCGTGTGCGACCAGAAAAAGGTACGGATGTTTTCGTAGAAACGATGCTGCAGATCTTGCCTAAATATCCGGATATGGTGGCTCTAGTAGTGGGTAGAGCGGCAAAAGAACATCATGGGTTTAAAAAGAAGCTGAAAGATAAAGTGGCTGCCGCGGGCTTGTCTGATCGATTGCTTTTCGTGGGTGAGGTTGCAGCGGATGAAATGCCTGGTTTGGTGCGGTCTTTAAGTTTATTGGTGGCTTTGCCGCGCTATGAAGGGTACGGGATGACACCGCTAGAGGCATTGGCCAGCGGGGTGCCATTTGTTGGATCTGAAGCCGGCTATTTTGATACATTTTCAAATAACGGCAAACTTGGAAAAGTCGTGCCTGTTGCGGAAATAAAACAAGCGGTATCAGCAGTTGATGCATGGTTAGCGGATGGCGAACAACTTTCAAAGGCGTCTCAGCAGGCACCGGGCTTTGTGCAGCAACAACACAGTATTGAAACTGAGGTTGCTGGTATTAATGCGGTTTATGAAAGGCTTTGGTACAATGGCTGAATATAAAACCTTTATTGTGCACCTTCAGCGTGCGACCGGCCGCAAGGCGCAGGTACAAGATTTAGTTTCCAAAGCGCCTTATGAAACTCAAATCATTGATGCGGTGGATGGGGCAAAACTATCTAAAGCCGAAGTGGATACTTGTTATCGGGTCAAACCCTTGATGCAACCTAAATACCCTTTTGCGCTTAATTTGGGTGAAATAGGTTGTTTTTTAAGCCATCGCAAAGTCTGGCAACAGATAGTAGATCAGGGTTTGGACGGGGGGTTGATTTTTGAAGATGACGTTGAGATCGACATTGTAGAATTTACCCGTGCCCTTGCTTTGGCAACGGCGCATGTTCAGGAACTGGGATATATTCAATTTCAGGTGCGTGAAGTATTGGATCTGAACACAGTATTTGCACAAGATAAGAATGTACAAATTGTACAGCCTATTGTGACACCTTTGCGGACATCTGCCCAGCTTGTCAGTGCGGGGGCGGCGCAAGAGTTACTGGAATTAACTGAGCGATTTGACCGCCCTATTGACGGGGTGTTGCAGCTTTACTGGGAAACCGGTTTGCAGCTAAGCTGTGTGGTGCCTTCGGGGGTGTCGGATCGCACTGCGGCGACAGGCGGCAGTACCGTGTCATCAAAACAGCCTCTTAGTAAAAAATTAGGACGGGAATTGAAACGGTATCGATATAAGACGCAGATCAAAAAATACTCTAAGCGTACTGCTGGCGCGATTGGGTAAAACCCGTTATTGAACGGCAAAGAATTGGGGAAAGATAATGTCTGGAGTATGGCGCGCATTAACTGCGGATGAATTAACCGGTGGCGCGAAACATGAAGCGGCTCCGTTCGGCAGATTTACGCCCAACGCAGTACAACGGATGTTAATTGCTATAGGCAAGAAATCGGTTTTGAAACGTGGCGTTTTTCGGGGAAGTTATACTGGGCTTATTCTGGCCTTGTCGAAAGGGCCGTTGGATATTTTATTTAGAGGGTGTGCTTATCGTATCTGGGGTGAAAATAACCTGATTGAATATGGGCTTTTACTGAACCCTGATTACAATCATATGGATTTGGATTTTTTACTGCAAGACGCCCCGTTGAGCGCCAACTTTGTGGATATGGGATCAAACATCGGGCTTTACTCACAACCGATGGCCAAGGCTGGGTATAAAGGCAAAACCATTTCGATTGATGCTAATCCTTTGATGGCCGCACGGCTAATGTTTAATGCCACCGCCTCTGGCTTAAAAAATCTAACAATGGTGTCAGCGGCGGTCAGTGATACGGACGGGCAGGGGTCACTTGTTATCCGCAAAGATGATGTGGCGATTGTTGCGGTTGATGAAAGTGCAGATGGGAAAATTCCGATACGGACTTTAAAGGCAGTTTTGGATGAGCATGAAGTCACTGAAATTCACGGGCTTAAAATAGATATTGAAGGCCATGAAGATAAAGCTTTAGTGCCTTTTTTGATGAATGCGCCAAAAACGCGTTTGCCTAAGAAAATTGTTATTGAACATCCAACACCTGACGCAGATTATCCCGGTTGTGCGCAAGCTTTTCTGAAGTTAAACTATAAACTGGTCGGGCGCAGCCGCAACAATTCTTTTTATGAACTGATCTAGTTTAAACACAAGAAGGTAGGAATCCGATGGGCAAAAAGACAGCTTTAATCACAGGTGTAACAGGCCAAGACGGAGCCTATCTGGCAGAATTTTTGCTGGAAAAAGGCTATGAAGTCCATGGCATGAAACGGCGGACATCACTGTTTAATACTGCGCGTATTGATCATCTCTTTGAAGGCCCAGAAGGTCTTGATGGGCGGTTTGTTTTGCATCATGGCGACATGACAGATAGTACCAGCTTGATGAATATCCTGCAAAAGGTACGTCCTGATGAGGTTTATAATCTGGCGGCACAAAGCCATGTAGCAGTGTCTTTTGAAGAACCTGAATATACGGCAAATTCGGATGCTATAGGTGCCCTTCGAATTTTGGAAGCCATTCGAATTTTGGGCCTGAGTGAGAAATCAAAATATTATCAGGCATCTACATCAGAGTTATATGGTTTGGTACAAGAAACCCCACAAACTGAAACCACGCCGTTTTACCCGCGTAGCCCTTATGCAGTGGCTAAAATGTATGCCTACTGGATTACAGTGAATTATCGTGAAGCTTACGGGCTATACGCGTGCAACGGGATTTTGTTTAATCATGAAAGCCCGAAACGCGGTGAAACATTTGTGACTCGCAAAATTACTCGTGCGCTTGCGCGGATTAAACTGGGAACACAAAATACGCTTAAACTAGGCAATATGGATGCGAAACGCGACTGGGGCCATGCGCGCGATTATGTCGAAATGCAATGGCTGATGTTGCAACAAGATAAACCAGAGGATTTTGTGATTGCGACTGGCGTACAATATTCGGTGCGTGACTTTGTATTGGCAGCGGCCAAAGAGTTGGATATGACTATCATCTTTGAAGGTGACGGGGTTGATGAAGTGGGTCGTGATGCAACCGGAAAAGTCGTGGTTGCAGTAGATCAACGCTACTTCCGCCCGACAGAGGTTGAAACGCTTCTGGGGGATGCAAGCAAAGCAAAAGAAAAACTGGGCTGGACACCACAAACTTCTTTTGATGAACTGGTTCAAGAAATGGTGCGCGCTGATTTTGAAGATGCGAAGCGGGACCTTAAGGTGTGAGCTATGATCTGAATGGTAAGCGTGTTTTCGTGGCTGGGCACCGCGGAATGGTTGGCTCTGCGATAGTGCGGCGCTTAGAGCGTGAGGGTTGTGCAGTGCTGATGGCAACCCGCAGTGAGCTGGATTTGAAAAATCAAACGATGGTGCAAACTTGGTTTGAGAGCCAGAAACCTGATGCGGTGTTTTTGGCGGCAGCCAAGGTTGGTGGAATATATGCTAATGACACTTTTCCGGCGGATTTCTTATATGATAATTTGATGATTGAGGCCAATATTATCAAGGCGGCGTTTGATGTGCATGTTGAAAAGTTGTTATTTTTAGGCTCATCGTGCATTTACCCCAAATTGGCGACCCAACCGATCAAGGAAACTGCGCTGTTAGAAGGTGCATTGGAACCGACAAATGAATGGTATGCGATTGCGAAAATTGCAGGAATAAAGCTGTGTCAAGCCTATAGCAAGCAACACGGAGTGGATTTCATTTCAGCGATGCCCACTAATCTTTACGGTACCGGCGATAATTTTAATCTGAAAACCAGCCATGTTTTACCGGCTATGATACGCAAGATTGATGAAGCCAAAATGGCAGATGATGCATCTGTGACCATGTGGGGAACAGGAACACCATTGCGCGAATTTATGCACGCAGATGATTGCGCAGATGCGCTGGTTTTTCTGATGCAGAACTATTCAGGGTATGAACATGTAAATATTGGAAGTGGCCAAGAGGTTTCAATTATAGAATTGATGCAATTGATTGCGCGGCTTTCGAATTATGCTGGTCAGATTGTGACTGATCCCAGTAAGCCTGATGGCACTCCGCGCAAGTTAATGGACAGCACAAAGTTGGCCGATCTGGGTTGGCAAGCATCTATTCCGCTGGAAGACGGTATTATTTCAGCGATCAAATATTATCAGACAATAAAGGTGAGTCTATCTTAGCTGTCAATCTCTGGAAGTTTGATGCCCGGTGCAAGATACCAGTCATCAAAACAACTGATATCGGTCAAAACCCGAGTGTAACCCGCAGCTGTCATCAGATCCAGAATGGCAGTTCTGCTTTTGGTATGATTGTGTTCAATCGTTAAGATTTTTGGACACCATTTCTTCAGGTCAAAAGATTGTAAGATGGCAAGCTCACTGCCTTCGGTATCCATTGACAGGTAATCAAAACCTTGTGGCGCTTCGTGTTTTTTTAGCATGTCGTTCAGTGAAATTGTTGTGACATCGTATTCTTGCGAATTCCTACGCTTGCCAGAATGCAGGTCGGATGCGGTAAAATCGGTGAGTGTGGAAAGTTCTTTTGTGCGCGCTTCGGAAAAGGTTAATGTGTCGCCGGTCTTGGTCCAGACACAATCGGTTTCGATATGGGCTTTGCGGTTTTTCTTTAAAGAAGTATGCCAGTTACGGGCAGGCTCGGCGCAGATACCGTTCCAGCCAAAACTGGCCTCCAAGGCAAAGCTGTTGGATAGATCATATCCGTTGGTCGCGCCGAAGTCACAAAAAAAGCCATTGGTTTTAGTCTTCAGCACATAAAGCACAAAGGCGTCTTGAAAGATTTGTGATTGGGTTTTTGAGGCGATTGAAAAAGCAAAATCCATAAAGTGACGCATTCTGGGGTCTTCAATTTTACGGATATCGCGACTGGTATCTGCAAGCGCGCAAATCTGCCGGGTAAGATGTAGATCGTAAGGGCCGGTTTTTGCGGCGCTGCGTCGATTGTCTTTGAAATCACGAAATGCGGATTTTAGGCTGAACGCCATTTGTCTGTTCCTTTGCCCTAATCAATAACGTTCCAGCTGTACGGAATTAAGTCTGGATTGTCTAGGTTCTGTTTGCCAAACCAGGCTTTGGGAGCAACGATAATTTTATCAGGATTACTATTCAGCCAGCTGCCCCACCATGAAAATGTGGAATTAGCGGTGATGTTGTGTTTGCAATGGCTGATCAGGCGTAAATCTTCATAGTGTTTTGAGCCGTCATTATGATCGGACACACGGGTTTTATAACCAAGCTTAATGTTTTCTTGAGCCCATGCGGGGTCATCCGAGAATATAAACACAGACGGGTCTGATTGTAATTTCTCCGCAATCAGATCAACAGCACGTTTGTAGTAGTCATGGTCACAAACCGCGTAAGCATCGCCTGCCGCGATATAATCGCCGCGGCGCACATGTAAGGATACAGAATTGGCTTGGCTTACCATTTGCAGCCAGTTGATATTTTCTGCACTAGGCGGGGTTTTAAAGACCAGGTCTTGACGGATGATATCAGCGATCTGAGAGAAATATTTCTCAGATTGGAAATAACCATGTAAATATATGTTCGGGCCAAGGGCGTTTATTTGGCTGTTAAACCCCAAATGCTTTTCGCGTGTGAATTTTGGGGTACGTCGCAAAACCCGCCAAGGGTAATATTGCAAAGGCTTTGATCGGGCAGGGGGCAAGTTGCTGTCATTGCCAATTGTGGCCTGAATGTTGAAATGTGACAGGCCAAACTGCCAATGGCTGCCTTTGGTATCTGTCTCGCGCGTGTCTAATAAGAGAGTGCATTCATTGCGTAATGCAACGGCCCTGCCAACCGCGTATTGGAACAATTGGTTGCCAAGCCCGCCAAACAAACGTGTTGTTACCATATACATTTATGTGTTCCTAATAATGGATCTTATTATGACGATAATTACGCTTCTAAACCGTGATGTGCAATTGCGAATTCGATTGACACTTCAAGCTAAGAATATGATTTTCAAACATGAATATGGAAGGATCAGTTATGAGCGGTGATTATAAATTTAACACATTGGGGTTGCATGCGGGTCATAGCCCGGACGCACAGTTTGGCAGCCGTGCGGTGCCGATCCACCAAACCACGTCTTATGTATTTCAAGATACGGAACATGCGGCAGCTTTGTTCAATATGGAAGTGGGCGGGCATATTTACGCTCGAATTTCCAATCCGACGGTGGCTGTGCTGGAGCAACGTTTGGCGGCGCTAGAAGGTGGCATTGGGGCGGTGGCAACATCTTCTGGTATGTCGGCTTTGTTTTTGACGGTTTTGGCCCTGTGTTCTGCGGGGGATCATATAGTGTCTTCATCGCAAATGTATGGCGCTAATATCAACCTGTTTGAGCATACGCTTAGCCGTTACGGGATTACCACGACTTTTGTAAAACCCAATGATCTAGTTGGGTTTAAGGATGCTATTAAGCCAAACACCAAGATGGTATTCGGTGAAGTGATCGGCAATCCTGGCATGGATGTGATGGATGTGCCCGCGGTAGGTAAGATTGCAGCGGCAGCAGGGGTGCCGCTAGTCATTGATGCCACATTTAATACACCTTGGCTGTTAAAGCCATTGGAACACGGGGCGAATATTATTATTCATTCCCTGACCAAGTGGATTGGTGGCCACGGTGTGGCTTTAGGGGGTGTCGTGATTGATGGCGGCAATTTTAACTGGGGGCAGAATGACCGTTTTCCGACATTGACCAGCCCGCATTTTGGCTTTCAAGGTGTGAACCTATGGGAAGAGTTTGGGCCCGCGGCCTTTATCACCCGGGTGCGTACAGAAGGGATGTATAATATCGGGCCATGCCTAAGCCCGACCAATGCGTTTCATTTGATCCAAGGGATTGAAACCCTTGGGTTGCGGATGGAGCGGCATATGGCGAATACTGCTAAAATGTTAGAGTTCTTAACCCAGCATGACGGGATTTCCTGGGTAAAGCACCCAACTTTACCAGATCATCCTGATCACGCGATTGCAAAACAACTGATGCCTAAAGGTGCGGGGTCGATTATTGCTTGCGGTATTAAAGGCGGGCGCGCTGCGGGTCGGGCCTTTATTGAGAATGTGCAAGTGGCGTCACATCTGGCGAATGTCGGGGATGCCAAAACCCTAGTGATTCACCCGGGCTCGACCACGCATTCGCATATTACACCAGAGGCGATGGCTGCTGCGGGTTTAACGGATGATCTAGTGCGGATTTCTGTTGGATTAGAAGATTTTGATGATCTGGCGGATGATTTCACCGCAGCTTTACGTATGGCTGACAAAGTTACGGGAGGTGCAAAATGAAGTTGATGGTGCGCGGGCAAGAAACCTTTATTTCAACAGGCGGGCGGGCATTTGATGCATCTGCGGATGTGTTGCTGTTTTTGCACGGGAGTGGGCAAAGCCATTTAAGTTATATGTTACAAAGCCGCTTTTTCGCCAATCGTGGCTGGGCGGTTTTGGTGCCTGATATGCCTGCGCATGGAATGTCTGGTGGTGACGCCTTGACCAGTATTGAAGATATGGCTGATTGGGCGGCGGAATTAATGGATGCGGCAGATGTATCATCTGCGAATATCATCGGTCATTCGCAAGGTGGGCTTGTCGCATTGGAACTGGCTATGCGTTATCCGGATAAGGTTAAAAGCCTGTCGCAAGTGGCGACAGCCTTGGCGATACCTGTGAACGATGCGCTGTTATCGATGGCCGAAAAGAATGAGCCTGCGGCGATTGCTGCGATGACGGACTGGGGGCATGGTTGTGCAGGGCATATGCATAACCATACAATGCCGGGTCAAGATCACATGAATTTTGGCAAGCAATTAATGGCGACAAATGACGCGGGTGCGTTATTTGCGGATTTGTCGGCTTGTGTAAATTATACAGGCGGTGCCGCCGCCGCCGCCGCGATTACTTGCCCAGCACAGGTAATTTTGGCTGCGAAAGATAAAATGACGCCATTAAAGTTTGGGTTGCAGATGGCGACAGCCTTAAAGGCAACCGCCCCGGTAATTGTGGCCGATGCAGGGCATATGTTGCCTTCGGAACGACCTGTGGAAATGAACAAGGCATTGCGCCTATTTTTTGAAGTGAATTAATAATGCCTGAGTTTAAAAGAATAGCTGTAATTGGCGCTGGTACGATGGGTGCCGGGATTGCCGCGCAGATTGCGAATGCAGGGCAAAGCGTTTTATTACTGGATTTGCCGCGCGATGATGATGCATACGGGGTTGTGAAAGCGGCGAAAGAACGCTTGCTGAAATCCGACCCCCCGGCACTGGTGAACAAGAAGCGGGCCGAGTTGATAGAGTTGGGCAATATTAAGGATGATTTTGATAAGCTGGCAGAATGTGACTGGATTGTAGAAGCAATCGTAGAACGTCTTGATATTAAGAAAAAACTGTATGAGCGCCTAAACACTGTAATTTCCGACGATTGCATAGTGACCTCCAATACTTCGACCATTCCAATCTCATTGTTGGTGGAAGATATGCCAACGGCGTTTCGCAAACGTTTTGCCATTACGCATTACTTTAACCCTGTGCGGTATATGCGTTTGCTGGAACTGGTGCGCGGTGCTGATACGGATGAGGCGGTTATGGATCGTTTGGCTGCCTACAATGATACTGTCATGGGTAAAGGTGTGGTGCGTTGTAATGATACTCCTGGCTTCTTAGGCAACCGGGTGGGTGTGTTTGCTTTACAGGTGGGCATGGATGAAGCGTTTAAGTTAGGTTTGAACGTGGAAGAGGCTGATGCGTTGATGGGGCGCCCGATGGGCATTCCAAAAACCGGAGTGTTTGGACTGTATGATTTGATCGGGGTTGATCTGATGTCTGATGTGGTTGACACATTAGGGGTTATTTTACCTAAAGGGGATGTGTTCCACGCTGTAGGCACTAAAGGTAATCCGGTGATGCCGCTGATCCGCGATATGGTGGCGGCGGGGTATACTGGCAATAAAGGCAAAGGGGGATTTTATCGTGTGGTTGATGGGCAAGAACTGGCAATTGACCTTGGCACGGGAAAGGTTCGGCCGCGTGTTTCCAAATTACCTGTGAAAGCTGTAAAAGCCGCGGCAGAGCAGGCTTTGGGGCAAGAGACACTAACAGGGTTAATTGCGGGCTCTGGAGCGCAAACAATATTCTGTCGCCGGATATTGGGGCGCGTGTTTGCGTATGCAACGGATTTGATCCCTGATGTGACAACCAGCCCGCAGGATATTGATGATGCAATGAAGTTGGGTTTTAACTGGGTGCGCGGGCCGTTTGAAATGATGGACGCACTTGGCGGTGATACGGTTGAAGCTTTGATCAAAGAGGCCGGCTTACGGGTGCCGGTGGCCTTAAAGACCAACAAGCCGTTTTACGCCGTGGCAGGAAACACATTGACAGTGCAGACCTTTGAGGCAGGTAATACACAGGGGCATCCAACACCTGTAGCTTTGCCAGAAGGCACCGTGCGGTTTCATATGAATAAACGCACGTTGACCCCGATTGTCAGCAATGAAGCTGCAAGCCTATATGCGCTGGATGGTGATCTGCGGCTGATTGAGTTTCATTCAAAAGCCAATGCGCTAACCGGTGCCTCGATGCAGATTGTGGCCGCAGCTGCACAAGATCACGGAGCGGGGATATTAGTGCATAATGATGCGCAGCACTTTTCAGCAGGTGTTGACCTAAACCGCTTTCGTGAGTTCATTGAAGCCAGCAATTGGGATGCTATGAATGGTTTTCTGAATGGTTTTCAGCAAGCGGTGAAAGCATTGAAATACGCGCCTGTACCTGTGGTCGGTGCGCCCTCTGGTTTAAGCATTGGAGGTGGCTTTGAGGTTTTATTGCATTGCGATAAAGTTGTTGCCCATACCAATACAGTTTTTGGGCTGGTGGAGACCGGCGTGGGTGTTGTGCCAAGCGGTGGTGGCGTGAAAGAAACGCTTTGGCGATGGTTTCAGGCGACGGGTGATTGGGAAAAAGCAGCTTGGAATACTTGGATGCAGGTCGGTTACGGCCAAATTGGCAGTAGCCCTGATATGTCTGCACGGTTCCAATATTACTTGCCCTCACATGATATTGAAGTGATCAATCGCGATAAGCTGGTGAGTACCGCAACAGAAGCTTTAAACAGTATGCAGGCGAATTATAAACCACCAATAGCCCCCGCATTTGAGTTGCCGGGTCGGGCGTTGTTGACCCGAATGTCTGACTTTATGCAAAAAGGTGTGGATGACAACAGGTTCTGCCCTCATGATAAAACTGTGGCAATGCAAGTGGCAACGATTGTGGTAAATACAAAGAGCGACGCAAGCTTGCACCAAAGTGAGCAAGATTTGTATGATCGTGAACGAACTGCGTTTTTGACCTTGGCTAAAACCAAGGAAAGCCACGCGCGGATTGCAAGTTTGCTGGATACGGGGCAGGCTGTTCGTAATTAAGGGGATCTTATGGTTGATTTAAATAAGTTTGAGTGTTTTGAAAAAAATGCGGCGAATTTTGTGGCATTGTCACCTTTGTCTTTCTTGACGCGGACGGCTGTGATGTTTCCGGATCACCCCGCTACGATTTACAAAGAGCGGCATTATAGTTGGGGGCAGGTTTATGCCCGGAGTTGCCGTTTGGCTTCGGCTTTAAAAACATATGGCATTGGCAAAGGCGATACAGTTTCAATCCTGTCTGCAAACTCACCCGAAATGGTTGAAGCACATTTTGGTATTCCAATGTCCGGTGCGGTGCTGAACACGATTAATACCCGGCTGGATGCAGATACTATCGCTTATATTTTAGAGCATGGTGAGGCCCGTGCCATTATAATTGATGCAGAACTGTCACCTGAAGGGGCCAAAGCAATTGCGCAATTGGGTAATTCTGATTTGCTGGTGATTGATATTTTGGATACACAGGCCAATGATCACCCCCGTGCTGTTGGTGCGCTGGATTATGAGGCCTTTCTGGCAACCGGTGATGAAACTGCCCATTGGGAAATGCCAGATGATGAATGGGATGCGCTGGCACTGAATTATACGTCAGGCACTACCAGTAAACCTAAAGGTGTGGTTTATCACCATCGAGGGGCTTATCTGATGGCAATTGGCACGGTGTCGGATTGGTCATTGCCGCGGCACCCGAAATATCTGGCAATTGTACCGATGTTCCATTGCAATGGCTGGTGTCATTCATGGGCAATGGCTGCCGTTGCAGGAACGATTATTTGTACGCGCGATGTAACCGCGGCGATGATATATCATGCTATTGAAAAGTATAAAATTAGCCACTTTGGTGGCGCGCCGATTGTGTTGGGAATGATCGTGAACGCAAATGATGCAGACCGTAAAGCGTTCGATCACCAGATTGAGGTGTTTACCGCCGGTGCCCCTCCGCCTGCGACTATTCTGGAAGGGATTGAAGCATTGGGGTTTAATGTGACTCAAGTTTACGGGTTAACGGAAACCTATGGGCATACGTTGATGTGCGCTTGGAACGCACAATGGGATAAGCTGGATACGGGCGCTCGCTCTGAGATCAAGGCACGTACAGGGGCGGTTATGGTAATGATGGAAGACATGCGTGTGGTCGATACCAAAACCATGACGGATGTGCCGGCAGACGGAAAAACGATTGGTGAAATTCTGATGCGTGGTAATGCGACGATGAAGGGTTACTTAAAGAACCCAAAAGCCACCGCCGAAGTATTTGAAGGCGGCTGGTTTCATACCGGCGACTTGGCAGTGATGCACCCTAATGGCTATGCACAGGTAAAAGACCGCCTGAAAGATATTATTATTTCGGGTGGTGAAAATATATCATCGGTGGAAATAGAAGGTGCATTGCACCGACACCCGGCAGTATCTTTGGCGGCTGTTGTTGCTAAGGCTGATGATAAATGGGGGGAAGTGCCCTGTGCATTCGTTGAGTTGAAGGATGGCGCCATGGTGACAGAGCAGGAAATTACCGATTTTTGCCGTGCTAATCTTGCAAGTTTCAAGCGTCCTAAGCAGGTAATTTTCGGGGAATTACCGAAAACTGCGACAGGAAAAATCCAGAAATTTAAGTTGCGTAAATTAGTGTAAAATCCCTCTTGTAATTTGATCAAATTACCCACAACTTGGCGAAAAATGGAGGACGTAATGACTGTACAAAAAAACTCACCTGAAGCACGCGATATTGCGTATCATTTCCACGGTTATACCAATGCGGCAACCCACGCGGATGTCGGCCCGATGATTATTGAGGGCGGTGATGGAATTTACGTGCATGATAACGATGGCAATAAATATATCGAAGCGATGTCAGGGCTTTGGTCTACTGCACTAGGGTTCTCCGAGCAGCGTTTGGTAAATGCGGCTACCAAACAGATGCAGATCTTACCGTTCGCTCATAATTTTGGGCATCGCAGCCATGGGCCAGCGATTGATCTGGCTGAAAAACTGATTGGTATAGCACCTGTGCCGATGTCAAAAGTGTACTTCACCAATTCAGGTTCAGAGGCCAATGATACGGTAATGAAGATGTTATGGTACCGCTCCAATGCGATGGGGCAACCAGAGCGCAAGAAATTTATCAGCCGTATGCGGGGCTATCATGGGGTGACGATTGCGTCGGCAAGCTTGACAGGGCTGGCTAATAACCACCGCAGCTTTGATCTACCGATTGAAGGTGTGTTGCACACCACTTGTCCGCATTATTGGCGCGAAGGCCAAGATGGTGAGTCGGAAGAGGCGTTTGCCACTCGTTGTGCGGCCGATCTGGAAGCGATGATTATTCAAGAAGGGCCGGAAACCATTGCTGCGATGTTTGCAGAACCAGTGATGGGGGCAGGGGGCGTGATTGTGTCGCCGGCGACTTATTGGGAAAAAATACAAACGGTTTTAACAAAATATGATATTTTATTAGTAGCGGATGAGGTCATTTGTGGCTTTGGCCGTACTGGTAATATGTTTGGCTCAGAAACCTTTGGGATCAAGCCCGATGTGATTGTGATGTCAAAGCAGATTACATCTACGTATTTTCCATTATCTGCGTTTATGTTGAACGATAAGGTTTATGATCCGATTGCCGAAGAGTCTGGCCGGATCGGTGTTTTGGGTCATGGCTTTACCAGCGGTGCGCACCCTGTTGGTGCAGCGGTTGCGTTGGAAAACCTGAAGATAATTGAAGAACGCGAATTGGTCGCACATGTAGCTGAAGTAGGGGCTGTGTTCCAAAAAGCTTTGCGTGATTTTGAAAGCCACCCGTTGGTCGGTGAAGCGCGCGGTATTGGTTTAATAGGGGCGTTGGAATTGGTGACGGATAAAGCGGCCAAGAAAGGTCTTGATGTCCCTGGCCAGCTCGGAGCGTTGGGCAATACCGCATTTTTGAATAACGGGGTTATTTCACGCAATATGTTGGATGCGATGGCATTTTGCCCGCCACTGATTATCACCGAGGCACAGGTCAAAGATATGTTCCAGCGTGTGGAAGTGGCTTTGAATAAGGTCGCTAAAGACGTTCTATAATTGACCTGTTTCAAACAGATGGCCGGCTATCGCAAAAGCAGATGTTGCTGCGGGCGATGGCGCGTTGCAGATATGAACAGATCGTGCGGTTTTCTTGACAAGGAAATCGTCGATCATATTGCCGTTACGATCAACCGCTTGTGCGCGAATACCTGTGCGATAAGGTTCTAAATCCCCGACGGAAATATGAGTGCAGTAGCGATGCACTTCTTTCATATAAGCAGATGTTGACAAGCTGCGCTTCAACTCTGACAAGCCTGCCAACTTAAAACGGTTCATTAATTTCCAAAACCCTGGATAAGAAACTGTGCGCCATGTGTCGCTGGGCTCAAAGAAGGATCGTTGGTAATCTTCGCGCCCAAGCGATAACACGGCGTTTGGCCCAACGGTGGTATAGCCGCCGACCATTTTGGTCAGATGCACCCCTAAAAAGGGCAGGCCGGGTTTGGGGACAGGGTATATCAAGTGGTTCACGATAGTGTTGTGCTTTTCGGCTAAGCGAAAATATTCACCCCGAAACGGGATGATGCGAAAGTCATCGGCAAGGCCCATCATATCGGCCAGACGATCTGCTTGTAGACCCGCACAAACAATAAGTTGTTTGGCCTGAATGGCCCCTTGTGTAGTTTCAATGGTCGCGACATCGCTGGTTTCAATCATTTCCGTGACAACGGCATCGAACTGAAAGGTCACACCTTGGGCCGATAACAGCTCTACCAGTTTGTGACAGACACCGGCATAATCGACGATACCGGTCTTGGGTGATAGGATTGCTGAGGTACCTTTTATTGCGGGTTCAATTTCAGCCATTTCAGATTTGCCTATATGTTTCACCTGAATGCCATTTTCTTGGCCGCGTTTATAAAGATGGTCCAAGCGTTTGGCTTCTTCATTATCTACAGCCACAATGAGCTTACCGCATTGATCGTAAGCCACTTGATGTTTTACACAAAACGCAATGATTTTAGGTACGCCTTTTCGGCAAAGCGTGGCTTTAAGGCTGCCTGGCGTATAGTAAACCCCAGCATGGATCACGCCAGAGTTACGGCCTGTTTGGTGTTGTGCGGCCGTGGTTTCCTTATCTACAACGATAAGGCGTGCCGAGGGATATCTTTTGGTTAATTCATATGCAACGGTCAGGCCGATAATACCTGCTCCGATAATACAGTAATCATATGGTTTTGTTGTCATGCGAGTTATCCTATACCAATCATAGTGGCGACTTCGGGCCAGCCATCATATAACATGGTTAAGCTGAGATAGATCAAAAACACCAACCCTACCCAGCTAAGCCAGGTGTATTTGGTCATGACACGCATAATTATAGTGGCGAAAAAAGCCATAAAGGCGATGGAAAGAATCAGGCCGAAAATCAGTAAACTTGTATTATCGCGGGCAATGGCCGCTACAGCGACAACATTATCGATGGACATGGAAACATCGGCAATGGTGATGGTGACCATGGCTTTCCATAATTGGCGCCGTGGGCTGCCTTGATAGCTCTTTTCGGATAAGGCTCCTTCTGTTTTGCTGGTCAGATTTGCTCTGATTTCTTGGAAAAAGCGCCAGCAAACCCATGTAAGCAGACAGCCCCCGATGAACAGGATGCCTGGAATGGCTAATAAATAACTGGCAATGGCGGCGAAGAATATGCGCAAGCCTGCAGCCAGGCCCATGCCCATAAAGATCGCTTTCTTGCGAAGTTCCGGTGACAAGCTGGCCGCGGCCATACCGATTACAAGGGCGTTGTCACCGGATAAAATAATGTCGGCAAAGACGATTTGTAGAATTTCGAATGTATTATCGAACATAAGTACGCCGTATCCTTTGATAAACTGTTCAGAACTTTATAGGTAATATAAATCGGCAAACAAGCGGTTCTGTTCGGAAAAACAGAATGTATAGAAAAATACGTTTTTCCATTTATTTTTTAGCAAAACAGGCGTAAAGGCGGCAATATTCGTTAAATTTACAGACTGAAAGTTGCATCCGCTATGCAGATATCATCATTTTTACCCGATTTTAGCTGGGTTACTGAATTGAATGGACGGCGCGTCTCTGCAGATGCTTATGCAGGCTTTATTAACGCTGCGATTGTTTTGCCTCAAGGGGTGGCTTTTGCCACCATCGCAGGCTTACCACCTGAATACGGGCTATATACTGCGATGATTACTGCGGTTGTGGCAGCAATTTTCGGATCTTCCATGATTATGATATCCGGGCCGACAACGGCAATTTCTGCGGTGTTGTTTGCGACGTTAAATAATATGGCTGTGCCTGAAACCGCGCATTATATTGAGTTGGCTTTGATGATGACCATATTGGTCGGTTTGTTTCAAATCGCTGCCGGTTTTGGACGCTTGGGCGGATTGGTTTCCTTTGTTTCGCATTCAGTGATGACAGCTTTCACCGCCGCCGCGGCAGTTTTAATTGCGGTTAGCCAATTAGCCGGGGCTTTGGGTCTCCATGTTGAACGTGGGGGCAATGTGTTGGAACGTTTGCTGCAATTGTTCGAGCATATAGGGCAAGTGAACTCTTTAGCATTGATGATCGCGGGGGTTACATTGGTTACGGCAGTTATATTGCAAAGAATATCACCCAAATTACCTGGATTTTTATTGGCTTTATTAACAGGGGCCTTTTTTGCGTGGTATATGGATGCGGCGCAAAATGGTGTTTCAATGGTTGGTGCCCTGCCACCTCTTGCTTTGGAATTTACCCCGCCCACAGGTGTGTTGCGTGAAATTGGGACATTGGCACCAGGGGCTGCAGCGATTGCATTGGTTGGTTTGTTAGAAGCGATTTCTATCGGCCGGGCCTTTGCCGTGCGCCGTAAAGAAACGTTTGATGCTAATCAAGAAATGATCGGGCAGGGCCTGTCAAATGTGGTTGGGGGATTTTTTCAATGTTATGCGGGGTCAGGTTCTTTTACCCGCAGTGGCCTGAATGCGGCTGTGGGGGCAACTTCGCCTTTATCGGGTATATTCGCCAGCTTGTTTTTGGGGCTTATCCTTTTGTTCATCGCCCCGCTTGTGGCTTATATTCCGACACCGGCAATGGCGGGCCTGATCCTGTTTGTGGCGTGGAAACTAATTGATGTGAATGAGTTGCGCCATATCGTGACATCGAAAAGCCCTGAAACTGTTATCTTGTTACTGACCTTAAGTGCGGGGCTATTCATTGAATTGGATTTTGCGATTTATGTGGGGGTGATCGCTTCATTATGTGTTTTTATTTATGATAGTGCGCACCCTGAACTGCCGATAACCGCGCCGGTTACGATGCCTTCAGGTGATCGGAAATTTAGAGATGTTGAAGCACATGATATTGATCAATGCCCGCAGCTTGTAACATTTCGTTTGGATGGGCCATTGTATTTTGGCTCAGTTGAACATGTTGAGCATAAGATCAAGAAAATGCGCCGTGAGAATCCGAAACAAATTCATATGATTTTATATCTGAAAGGTGTAGGCAAAATTGACCTTGCAGGGGCTGATCTGTTGATCGAAACGATCCGGGATGTCAAATCCAGAGATGGTTCGTTTCGGATTGTTGCCCTGTTTCCACCGTTGATCAGCAGTTTGCGCAAATTACATGTGATTGATGAGTTAGGTGAAGATCATTTGTTCAGTTCCAAAGGGGAGGCAGTGTCAGATGCAGCTAAAGATATGAACCGCAAGGTCTGCAAAATTTGCCTTAAAGATGTGTTTCGCGAATGCGACGAAATTCGGGATGAGGTTACAGAGTAAAGCTTGTCAGATATGACAGGGTTTTGACTTAGATCAATTACAGATGGGGTGCAGTCGGCTATAAATATCTATGCCGTGATTGCGGTATTTATGAAAGGATATCTGTGATGGCTGTTTTGCAACGTCTGGAAAATGCTGGGTGCGGATGTGATGCCGTGGATACGGTGCAAGGCTTGATGCCTATCGATCAGGCTTTATTCACAAGTTTGAAATTGGTAACCCCTGTGCAAGAGCCTGAAACACTGCCATTGGCACAGGCGTTTGGCCGGATACTGGCGTGTCCAGTTGTAACACTGTCAATGACGCCACCGTTTGATAATTCGGGGATGGATGGATATGCGGTCAGAGTGGCTGACCTGAACGGCTCTGGGCCGCGAAAACTACCTGTGATGGACCGTATAACGGCCGGCGATCATCGGTTGGTTGCTTTGCCTGTAGGCAATGCGATGCGCATTTTTACAGGCGCCCCGATACCGGATGGCGCGGATGCGGTGATTATGCAAGAAAGAGTGATCCTTGATGGGAATGTGATTGTATTCGATTATGTCCCTATCTTGGGTGAAAACATTCGCCGCGCAGGTGAGGATATGCCGCTTGGTGCTGAGGTTCTACAGTCAGGCTGCAAGATGGGTGCGCGCGCAATTGCGGCAGCAGCAAGTGCGGGTGTTGGTCAGGTAGCGGTTTTTCGCAAACTTCGCGTGGCATTGTTGATGACAGGGGATGAGGTTATTCCCGCAGGCCAAGCTTTGTCACAAGGTGTTATCTGGGATGTTAATACACCTATGATGTATGCGGCCTTGACTGCTGCTAACGTTGAAATTGTAGCGAATGAATGTGTTAAAGATAATCTTGAAGAGATGACAAATGCGCTGCGTCGACTATCCTCTCAGGTTGATCTCATTATTACGACAGGGGGTGTCTCTGTCGGTGATGAAGATCACGCGCATAATGCATTACATCAGGCTGGGGGTCAGATTGCCGTTGCTGGGGTTGCAATAAAACCGGGTAAACCGATTACAATCGGGACGATTGGCAAGACTATGTATATGGGTTTGCCCGGCAACCCTGTTTCTGCCTTTGTAACTTGGACAATCTTTGGCAAGCCGATTTTAGCTAAATTAGCGGGTGTCGCGGGCAATGTAAGTTTGCGTCATCACGTGGTGGCATCTGAAGCGTTGAGACACAAAACAGGGCGGTGTGAATTTCGCCCTGCAACGATTGTAGGACATATGGATAACGGGATTAAGGTTGTGAAAACACTTCCCGCGGTTCATTCTGCTAGGCTGGGGCCGATAACAACAGCGGATGGGCTAATTATAATTCCGTCGAATGTGAATTCAGTTCCAAAAGGTAGCTTGCTGGAATTCATGCCGTTTAGTAAAAGCTGAACAAAAGAATGAAAGGTCATCCTGTGAAGATTGCATATACAATGTCCCCTAATCCCGGTGATACGGATGAAACTCTAGCGCGTTTGGCGGCGCGTTTAACCGACCGCGGTTTGCGAACTTGTGGTGTCGCGCAAATCAATACGGAAAGTAAAGATTGCCTGCACCCGTGTGATATGGATGTAAAAGTATTGCCCGATGGGCCGGTTATTCGCATTTCGCAATCTTTGGGGCGTGAGGCTAAGGGGTGTCGGTTGAATCCAGAAGCCTTAGAGGGGGCTGTTGCACTGGTCGGCGCCCATCTTGCAAAAGGTGCTGATGTTCTTATCTTGAATAAATTCGGTAAGCACGAAGCTGATGGCCGAGGGTTTCGTGATGTAATCGCTGAGGCTTTGTCACTGGAAATTCCTGTCATTACCGGAGTAAATCAGCAAAATCTAGAAGCATTTGCAACATTTACAGACGGAATGGCAGAACAAGTGTCACCTAATTTGGATGCGCTTACGGATTGGCTGAACACTAGCAGTTGATAACTGTCAAGTTGCGGATGCCAAGGGTGTTTGGTCTCTAAGCATATATGTTGATTACATTAAACCTGGATGGTTCCATCACTTTTATATATCTTTGAAGATGGCAAATGTTAAACTACGATTATGAATATGCCACTCAGTCTTAAGACTTTTTGCAGGTGCGCGTGTTTACACTGTCGACTGTTGCTTGAAGGTAAAATATGATGTGTATTATCAATAGTGTACAGATACTGAAAATAGTAAACTAATCTTTTGGCGGATAACAATGATTACCAATCCCCCCCTAGCGCTAGCCTTAGTCGCTGCGCGTAAAATCGACTTTGATGATGCTTTTTGTCTGCAATTTCTATTAACCAAGAATTCGGAGCTTGTGGTTGGCAATTTCGCTCGAAAACCTGCTGGTGAGTGGACCCTTTATTATGGGGATGGTTTGCCTGTTATACCTCTTAAGGACAGTAATAATGACTTAGTTGGCTATTTTTTGGGTATTGGTGTTGATGAAGCTGGGCAATTGGTTTCAGAGAGCTTTTGCAAAAGCTTATCGCAAAAGACCCCTAACTTTCTTGAGACCATAGAAGATGCCATATCTAAAATTGCGGGCAGATACATCGTGATTTTAACAAATCCGCAATGGGAGCGTATGTATTTTGATCCTTGCGGTACGTTAAGCGCGGTCTACAATCCTCAGACAAAAACCGTGGCCTCTTCTGTAATGCTTTGTCTCGATCGAGACGTTAAGGATAATCCGGATTTTAATAATGATGCTGTAACTTCTGGTGAAGAAAGTTACATGCTGCAAAACACAAGAGATGTTGACGTAAAACTGATCATCGCTAATCATTACCTTGATCTTAAAGATTTTTCGATGACCAGGCATTGGCCAAAACCAGATCAAGAATTCACCGCAACACCAGAGGAATATCCTGAAATAGCAGCAGATATTGACAAACGTCTGGCGGAAATATTCGGGGCGATTGTTCAATCATATAAAAGCGTTGTCCCAATAACTGGAGGTGTGGATTCACGTAATTTGATTGCTGCGGGTAAAAAAAATCACAAAGATGTTGACCTGTTCTTCACCTTTGGACATAATTTTATGTCGGAAAATGATACAGAAGTTGCAGAAATTATTGCGGAAAAGCTGAATGTGCCATTTCAGGCATTTGACCGGCGTGCAGATGAAACACGTGAATTGCCTAAGGGGTTTCACAAACGGCAAATGTTGTATCAGTATATGATCGCGTCTGGTTATTCTTTTGTGACGCCCCCTGAAGTGCAACAAGACTTACTAGAGTACCTGCCCAAAGGGGCAGTGCATTTACGAGGCAATGTTGTGGATTTGCTTAAGGATATAAATTTTCCTAAAGACTTTGCCACCATTAAATCTGCTAAAAAACACCGTGAAATTGAATTGCGTGGCTTGTTCCGATATAGAACTCCGTCTGATCAGGAATTGGCGAAATGGATGCCAACCTATATGAAGTGGTTTAAAACCTTGCCCAAAAACGCACATAAGCTTTCTTATGACTTCAAGTATATGGAGTTGTCGTTACCATTGTCGTCACAGCTATTTTACGGCATGTCACATAATTTCTATATCTATCCTTTTGCGGACAGGCGTTTAATCATAAATGCGATGCGGTTCCCGCTTTCATTTCGAAAATCCGGCAATGCAGCGCGTTATGTTTTGAATGCATCAATGCCAGAGCTTTCGGACATTCCCTATTTACGGGAGCATATAAATATAAAAAGAGCTCAAAACGCGTAACCTTGATATTACGCAGCTTTAAGTTCTGAATTTAGGCATAAGCTTTAATAGGCTTTTCGTATAGCTGTGTTGTGGGGCGTTGAACAAATCTTCAGTGTCAGCGATTTCTAAGATTTCACCGCTTTTCATAACCGCAACCCGGTCACACATTTGGCGAATAACGGGCAGATCGTGACTGATAAACATCATTGTCAGGCCCAGTTCTTCTTGCAGATCTTTCAAGAGATTCAGAATTTGCGCCTGAATTGAAACATCCAAAGCGGATGTGGGTTCATCACAGATTAAAAACCGCGGCCGTGTGGCGAGTGCGCGTGCAATAGATATGCGTTGGCGCTGACCGCCTGAAAATTCATGCGGGAATTTGCGCGCGGCACCTATGCCAAGTCCTACAATTTCTAACAACTCATCAACGATTTTTTTCACTTCGCTACGATCAGCGGCCTGTTTGTGAAAAATAATAGGCTCGGCAATAATGTTTTCCACTCGCATACGACCATTTAATGATGAAAACGGATCCTGGAAAACCATCTGTGTTTGCCGTCGATAATAGTTTTGTTTGTTTTTATCTTCCAACCGGTTCAGGTCAGCTCCGCAAATTGAGATGCTGCCATCTGTAGGTTCATAAATGCCAGTTACACACCGCGCGATGGTTGATTTCCCGGAACCGCTTTCACCGACAATGCCAAACACCTCACCTTGGCGAATGTCAAAAGATACACCTTTTAGGGCAGTGAAATATTTGTTGTTACGTTTGAATATACCGCGCTTAATGGTGAAATCCAGCTTCAGTTTATCAACTGTTAACATGGGGCCTTTAAAAGTTTCATAATCACGGGTTTTTCCCAACCATAGATCGGATAGTTTAACATCATCAGGTAAGGTTTCCACATCTTCGATATAAGTGACAAGTGGGAAACGGTGGGTTTTTTTATCAGGGCGAGGGACAGCAGAGATCAGGCTTTTGGTATAATCGTGCGTTGGCTTATAAAGCACATCATCGGTTTTGCCGATCTCTACCAGTTTACCATTATACATCACAGCTACACGATCAGTGATTTCAGCGATCACGCCCATGTCATGGGTGACCATAATCATGCCAACGTTGCGGTCTTCACAAAGCTTGCGTAATAGATCCAAAATTTGAGCTTGGATAGATACATCCAGAGCGGTTGTAGGTTCATCGGCAATCACGACTTCGGGGTCAGAACAAAGTGCCAGTGCAATAACAACGCGTTGGCGCATGCCGCCAGAAAATTGGTGTGGAAAATGATCTACACGTTCATCTGCATTCTCAATACCGACTTGGACAAGCAGGTCAATCGCCCGCGCGCGTGCGGCTTTTTCATCCAGCTTTAGGTGTAAAGTGATGGTTTCTATCAATTGCGCGCCAACAGTTTCCAACGGATTTAGAGATGTCAGCGGGTCTTGAAAAATCATCCCGATCCGCTTACCGCGAATGGCAACTTGCAGATTTTCATCCAGATCATCAATGCGCTCGCCTTTCAACCAAACCGAGCCGCCTGACATATAGCCAGGCGCTTCCAGTAAGGAAATAATCGCATTACCGACAGTTGATTTTCCGGCACCGCTTTCACCTACGATGCCCAGAATTTCACCAGGTTCAACACTGAGGCTGACATCATTGACAGCGGTAAAGTCACCCTTACGAGATGGAAAAGTGACAGACAGGTTTTTAATTTCAAGCAATGGCATGAGTGTGGCCTTATTGTAGCTTTGGATTAAGTGCATCACGCAGCCAATCGCCGAAAAGGTTGACGGATAGAGACAGGATAATCAATGTCGCTCCGGGGAATATAGTGATCCACCACTCGCCTGAAAACAGGTATTCATTGCCGATACGGATCAATGTACCCAATGACGGGGTGGTGGGTGGCAGGCCGACGCCTAAAAAGCTAAGTGTGGCCTCAATGATGATGGCAAGCGCAAGGTGCAGTGTGCCAATCACAAAGACGGGCCCTAATACATTTGGCAAGATGTGTTTGACCATGATGCGCGCCGAGCCTAGGCCGATAACTTGACCTGCTTGTACATACTCTTTGATTTTCTCGGTCATGACACTGGAACGCACAGTCCGGGCGTACTGCACCCAACCAGATACAGCGATGGCGAAAATAACCACGTAAAGTGCCAGATCCTCATGCACATCTTTGGACGCAACGGTTCTAAAGACACCGTCGATCAACAAAGCTATCAAGATGGCAGGGAAAGACAATTGCACATCGGCGATACGCATAATAATGCTATCAACCCGCCCGCCAACATAACCCGAGATTAACCCTAAGCTGACCCCGATAACCAATGACAGAAAGACTGATGTGAAGCCTACGAACAATGAAATACGTAGCCCGTAGAAAATGGTGGACATGATACCACGGCCCTGATCATCAGTGCCCAGTAGAAAGCGTTTATCGCCCATCTCCATCCATGAAGGCGGCAAAGAACTGTCGAACAAATCAAGTGAGGCCAGATCAAACGGATTTTGCGGCGCGATAAGCGGCGCGAATACTGCAAGTGAGATCAGCAATATGCCGGCAATGGCCGATATATAAGCCATAGGTGTATGGGTAAACGAATACCACAGATCATTATCCGCCACGCGACGGCGCATATCAGCAAACCAGCTTATATTTTCTTGTGTCATCAGTCACCTACCGTGGTTCTAAGTCTTGGATCTAAGACTACGTATAAAATATCCACCAACAGATTGATGGCAACAAAGATAAAGGCGATCAGCACCAGATAAGCGGCCATGATCGGAACGTCGGCATTGCCGATGGCCTGAATGAACAACAGTCCCATGCCTGGCCATTGGAACACGCTTTCAGTGATCAGTGAAAAAGCAATGATTGAGCCCAGCTGCAGGCCAGTAATGGTGATCACCGGGATTAGGGTGTTTTTTAAGGCGTGGCGGTAATGCAAAGATTTTACGCCTAGCCCGCGTGCACGACCAAACTTGATGTAATCAGTGCGCAGGACTTCCAACATTTCAGCGCGTACCAGACGCATGATTAATGTGAGCTGAAAAATCGCCAGTGTGATGGTAGGTAAGATCAAGGATTTAATACCTGACCATGTCAGCAACCCTGTTGTCCACCAGCCCAGATCAACAACTTCGCCACGACCAAAAGTAGGCAGCCAGCGGAAAACCACACCAAACATCAAAATTAATAAAATGCCGATCAGAAAAGTCGGCAAAGAGACCCCGACAAGCGAAGATGACAAGAAAAACTTTGTCAGCCAACTGTCTTTATGTATTGCGGTATATATCCCCATCGGCATCCCGATAAATAAGGCCAAGAGTGCAGATAATGTGGATAGTTCCAGCGTTGCCGGCAAACGTTCCGACATCAGCTGGCTTACAGGCACACGTAAAGTATAGCTTAGGCCAAATTCACCTTTGACAGCGTTTTTGGCAAAATTGGCAAATTGGATCACAAAAGGATCATTTAGCCCTAGATCCTCTTTTAATTGTTCGCGTTCCGCGATGGAAGTATCTTGACCCACCATGTTACTGATCGGGTCACCTACAAAGCGCAACAAGCCAAAAGTAATCAGCCCAACGGCAATCATAACAAGTACGCTTTGGATCAAGCGTCTGGCGATAAATGTAAGCATGAATGTGCCCCCAAGGCTGGTGTATTCGGAAATATGGCGCAGATGTTATAAAACGTCTGCGCCATAGTTTATTTTAACGTGATATTATTTACCGATAACAACGTTTCGGATATCCAGAACATTGTCTGCACGTTGCGACAAAGTAACATTATCACTAGCACCCCATGATAAAGGCTGTTGATGTAGTGGCAGATAACCAACCTCATCCTGAACCAGTTTGAAACCTTCTTCAATCAAGGCTTGGCGTTTCACTTGGTCAGTTTCAGAGCCAATTAAGTTTGAAATCTCGGTAACGCGTGCATTACAATAGTTGCCCAAATTGAATGCACCCAGCTTTTCTTCTTCGTTTTGACAAGAAAGCAGATTTTGGAACACGTTATGCGCATCAATAGATCCCGGTGTCCAACCCAGCAGATAGAAGCTGGTGTCATACCCGCCCTGTGCCAGCACTTTGCCAAAGTATTTGGCTTTAGGCTGTGCCAACAGATCAACTGTAATGCCGACTTTTGCCATCAAGCTTGTAACTGCCTGACAAATCTTTTCGTCGTTTACATAACGGTTGTTCGGACAGTCCATTGTGACAGTGAAGCCATCGCCATAACCAGCTTCAGCCAGTAGTGCTTTTGACTTTTCCGGATCATAAGCATAAGGCGTGTTCATGGCACTTGCAAACCCGTTGATTTGCGGGGCAACCATCAGGCCTGTCGGTGTGGCCGCTCCACGCATCACTTTTTGGTCAATCGCATCTAGATTAATCGCATGTGCAAAAGCTTGGCGCACACGGATATCCTTGAACGGATTTTTACCTTTCACGGATGAGTGCAGCAATTCATCACGGCTTTGATCCATGCCAAGGAAGATGGTTCGTGCCTCAGGACCAGCTAAAGGGCGAACGCCCTCAGCTTCATCCAGACGTGACCAATCTTGTACAGGAACAGGGTAAACCATGTCTAACTGACCAGAGATCAAGGCGGCAACACGGGTTGCGGCTTCTTTTACAGGGGTGAACTCAACGCGGGTAACATTTGTTGCAATGTCAGTATCCCAATAGCCGCCAAAACGTTCCATGATTGTGCGTACACCGGGCTGACGTTCAACAATTTGAAAGGGGCCAGTGCCGTTGGAATTACTTGTAGCATAACCTGGGTCATTGGCATTTTTCACATTGCCAGACTCGGCAGCACCGTTTGTTTCTGACCATTCCTTGTCCATGATATAGAGGAATGTCAATTCTTGCATAATGATCGGCAGCGGGCCATTGGTTGTCATCGTGATGTTGTGGTCATCGATCTTTTCGATACCAGTGATCATTCCGCCGCGCACTTTTTGGTCAGAGCCATCGGTCAGGGTTCTTTGCCATGAGAAAATCACGTCATCTGCATTAAAATCATTACCATTGTGGAACTTTACGCCTTTGCGTAAAGAAATTTCCCATGTGGTCGGGCTGGTGGATTTCCACGAAGTTGCAAGCGCAGGCTGTAATTGCAGGTTTTCATTATACTTTGTCAAACCTTCATAAACGTTACCCAGCATACCTAATGTAAAGGTTTCGTTCAGGCTGTGTGGGTCAAGGCCCTGCGCATCGCCTTGGTAGGCGTATTTGAAGGTTTCCGCACTTGCCGGCACGGCCAGCATGGCTAATGCCGCAGCTGTCGATAAGTAAGTTTTTAAATTCATCATAATATTCTCCCTTGTTGGTTTGTATCAGGTTTGGGTTTTACCTTTTATAGGTTGTTTATAAGCTGACCCGTTTGATTATTCTGCTCCCCAGTGCGTTCATTTGACCAAATGATCAAAAACGATCTAGCCACATATCAACAGATAACGTTCTGACAATCAATTTAATTCTTGCATTAAGAGGTCTGCATTTTGTGAAGCTGGTCGCGCAACTTAGTTTTTAGTACTTTGCCGTAATTGTTCTTCGGCAGATAAGATACAAAGTGGTATTTTTTTGGGCGTTTAAAGCGGGCGATGTTAGCTAAGCAAAAGGCATCCAGTTCTGTAGCATTCGTGGTTTTTGCCACAATGAAAGCCACAACAACCTCACCCCATTCAGAATTTTTCTCGCCGATAACCGAAACTTCAGCGACATCCGAGTGTTGTAGTAATACCTCTTCCACCTCACGTGGGTAAATATTTGAGCCGCCGGAAATGATCACATCTTTTGCACGGTCATGCAAAGTGATAAACCCGTCATCATCCATTGCACCCATATCACCTGTGTATAGCCAGCCATCACTTAAAGTAGCTTTTGTTGCGTCTTCATTGCGCCAATACCCTTGCATGACCGGCAGGCCGGAAACACATATCTCTCCGATTTTATTATTAGGTATCTGCTGTCCGGCTTCATCGCGAATTTCTACAGAGACCACGGATTGGGCGGTACCAACACTGGCTAAACGATGTTGCCAATCGAGATGTTCTCTGTCTGCCACCTGCAATCGGGTAAGAACTGTGATTGCCATCGGGCATTCGCCTTGCCCAAATATTTGCACAAACCGGGGACCCATAACATCTACAGCTTCGATGATATCTGCCAGATACATCGGCCCACCGCCATAAACGATGGTCTTTATGCCTTCGCCTGTAGCGTTGCGGATTTTGGCACAATCAACTAATCGGCGTACCATTGTTGGAGCCGCAAAGAGTGACAGATTGTGCATCTCACCGGCTAGGGTCAGGATTTCATCGGCATCAAACCCCCCAGAGGGCGGCACAATATGACGTGCTCCGCGTATAACATGCATGAAATTATATAGTCCCGCGCCATGTGACATAGGGGCGGCATAAAGTGCTGCATCTTTTGCACTTACCTGATCTACATCTGTAAAATAAGCTTGTGTCATGGCAGCTATATTCGCTGCACTTAACATCACGCCTTTGGGTTTTCCTGTTGTCCCAGATGTGTAAAACAGCCAAACCAGATCATCAGGGTCCACCAAGACAGGGTGGGTAAGGGCCGGGGTATTGTAAAGTGCGCTATACGCATCACGATCAACTGCGATAACATGTTTTACAGATAGCTCTGCGGTATATTTAGCGCTGGTAAAAACAACATCTGCCTGGGCGTTTTTGACAATCCATACGGCTTCTTTGATATGTAGTTTGGCATTAATGGGTACGACGACGCCGCCAGCAAACCAAATGCCGTAAAGCACCTCTAGGTAAGCAGTGCTATTAGGCATAAAGAGGGCAACACGATCACCTTTGCGAATGTGCAGCTTATGTTGCAGATAAGCTCCTATGGCCGCGGCACGTTTGGCAAAGGTATTGTAATCGGCGCAATTGGTGCTGCCGTTAAACAAGGCAGGTTTATCAGGGTGTTGTTTTGCTGTTTTTACCAGCCAGTTCGCAAGGTTCATTGGGCATCTTTTTGAGGAGCTGTTTCTTATTGCGCCAAGGCTGTCACAAGCTTGGTCCCAGTGCAAGCGATGTTAAGCTGGATAGGTTAAGTGGCAATTGCCTGAAATCCTGCTCGTTAATTATGCGTCCTTCAGCAACCATTTAAAAAAGAAAGTGGCCAGCAAGGCTGCCAATAACTGCACTGCAACAAAAGCGGCAACACTGGCAGGGTGAATTCCTGCAAATGTATCAGAGAATCCACGTGCAATTGTTACAGCCGGATTGGCGAATGAGGTGGAAGAAGTGAACCAGTAAGCTGCCGTAATATAAAGACCTACGGCATAGGGGATGGCTTCTGGTCGGGATTTTAAGCAACCCAAAACAGTACCAATCAAGCCGAAAGTGGCAACAAATTCACCAACCCATTGCCCCAAGCCAGCACGTATAGTTGTTGAGGGGTCAATCAAAGCGTTGTCGAACATGACATGAGCAATCAGCACCCCGGATATCGCTCCGAAAACCTGGACGACGACGTAAAGAATAGATGTTGTTTTTGAAATATCTTTCCGTAATGCGAAAGCCAATGTTACCGCGGGATTGAAATGCGCGCCTGAAATAGGCCCAAAAACTAAAATCAACACGACCAGTATTGCCCCTGTAGGGATGGTATTGCCCAACAGGGCAATTGCCACGTTTCCGCCAGACAAACGATCTGCCATAATGCCTGACCCGATGACCGTTGCAAGCAGTGAAAAAGTACCCAGCCATTCGGCCATTAGTTTACGTTGTATCATGCTATCTTGTTTCAGGGTTTGGCGAGGGCCAACAATTATGGGGGGCGCATTTAATCCGTTGTTCACTATCGATAATCACAGATAACAATTCCAACAACGGCTGCAACCGGGTAGGGTTTAAGGAATAACAAACCCTAGGTCGGGTGATTTCACCTGTTATAATACCGCTGGATTTAAGGATCCGCAGGTGTTCGGAAACAGTCGATTGAGCCAAGCCAACCTCATCTACTATATCGCCCCCTATGCAGGTTTTTTTAGCCAATAGCAGGCGTATAATATGAATGCGTACTGGATGTGCCAATGCTTTTGCAAGGGCGGCAAGATTGTTTGATAGATCAGTGCTTTTTTGCGGTTTTTGCAGCGATGAGCGCATCAGATCCCCTAGCTATATAGTATATCGTCGATTAACTATATAACAGAGACATGTTTTGAGCAAGATAAACTCAAAGGCCTGAACTGTTCGGGCCTTTGAGCATTCTAAATACTGGGTTATCCGAACGGGCCTTTTAAGCCTGCCCCATTGGCCAACGCGGCATAATTGTTCCCTGCTTTAACCAGTGCAGCACCGTAACGTGATAAGAGCTCTGCTTTACGATCAGGGTCTCTGGTAGCGTCTATTGCGCCCCAAATTGCGGCCAGCTTTTCTGCAGCTTGGCGCATCTTACCCGAGAACTCATCGCTTGCAACCGCGGCTTTAAGCGTGTTGCCAGTGACTTTACCGACACCATTAACAGTGACCGCACCTGCGTTTGAATAGCCATCCGGCAAATCACCTTTCAGATTGGTAACAGATTTGAAGCGGATTACCTCTAAAATTTGATCCACGGCTTGTTTGGCACCTTCAACTCGGCTGACATGTTCTGTGTCAGCTGCTGCATGTGGTAACAATTCCATCTTACCACAATGTTTCTTTTCCAGTGGTAAGTAAGGCACCATTGGCCCTGATAAATCGCCTGTTTCAGAGCATTTGAACAGATCCGCATCAATCGCGGCATAACGTATTTTGCCAGAAGTTAGGGCAGCATCCAAGGCAGCGGCTTCGATCACTTCACCCCGGTCATAATTCACGATAACTGAACCATCATTCATTGCGGTCAAAACATCAGAACCCACTAAGTTGGCATTAGCAAAGCTTTTACCTTTGGCCGCACCCAGCCCTGTGTGGGGCGACAAGAAATCAGCCCCCGTGGCGGCTTCAACTGGTGTGGCCGCATAAGTGAAACCCTCGCTTTCAATCCAGTCTTTGTGGGCTGCGCGGGCATATACCCGTACATTCATGCCAAAACTTTGCGCCAGAATAGCAACCTCACGGCCAATATTGCCAAAGCCTATAACCGCCATGACCTTACCTTCTAGTTTCTCGGTTGGATACTCACACAGGTTTTTCCCAGTGTCGAAATCACCTGCGCAAACTCGTGTATGCATCTCTGCCACATCCAGATCAGGGGCAACTTTCAACATCGCTTTCATTGCCATCTGTGCTGTTGCACGTGAATTGAATGATGGTGTATTCATCAAAGCTGCCGCGCCACCGTCACCATTGCCACCACCCCAAGATGTTGATCCCATATTGCCAGTGCCAGCACCAATACGCACGCCACCAAGCGGGAATTTAGTTTCTGCCGGCAAGAATGTAGCAGCTACAATTGTAGCGTCGTACTGATCGGCACCGGCCTCTGCTATCAGTTCGTCATGGGTGGACAATCCGGGTTGGTAGAAAAAATGCACCCCAGGCTTTAGATCACTGGCCTCAGCAGCGGAATGGTCATGCCATTTTCCACCTGATGCTTCAGTATGGGCTTTCACTGCAGAATGGTCAGGATTACCATTTGCATCAAACTTCAAGCCAACCAGATCGCCAACCAACACTTTGTAAGCCTTGGATCCATCATCTTGACGTAACCGCGCACCCACAGGGGTGGTGGTCGAGGTGAAGGTTACACCTTGTGCCGCCAAAGCTTTTTCCAGTACAAGAATTTTGGCGCGGTAGTAACAATATGTTAGATTTTCCAGTAAGGCCTGAATATCATCTACAGGGCGAATGCCACCGATCCATGCACGGTAATCACCAGGTGTGCCGGGGAAGGCGTTAACGTAGCGCGCTACATCTAACCCTGCTTCATAATCGCCGTTCGGGTGGGTTAGACCATCATAGCTGAGGATTTGTTTTGAGGCGGCAAGAATATCTGCATGCATAGTTGCATCAGTGATATCTGCGTCCTTTATTGCGATCAAAGTAACGGCTGTGCCGCGACGACTTTCATCAACCACGCCGAGCTCTAAAAGGTCTTGAGCGGCGATCCACTTATTGATAAAGCTCCGATTTTTACTAGAGCGTGCATTCATTGAATTTACATCGCCGATCATCTTGGCGACCCGTTGCAGACCAAAAGTGGTTTCGGCAAAAGCAAGTGTGGAATAAGTGTTGATAATACCGCCCAGCATGCTGTGTGTTTCTGGGTCATATAGCGGCCCCAACATAACGCTTTTTTCACCTGACAAAGGCATCTTAGGGTCAACAGGCACAACCATTTTCAACTGACGTGGTATGGCCCATGCAGGGTTTTTTTGTACGGTTTCAATATGATCCAGCGCTTGTGGTGTCAAAGATATGGTGAAGTAACCTGAAATACCGCCGACCGCTTTTTGAAATGGCATGAACATGTTCAGCTTCTTTACAAATGTCTGGACTGTATCTTTACCCCACGGCATTGCGCCTAACATGGATGTGGCATCAATAATGGCATGGTGATTAGCTGGGTCGCGATCAACCCAGTCAATCAGGTTCAGCACATCTTGTTCTGAGTAGGTGGTCGCGCCGGTAGTTTCATGACCCACACCAACGAATAGTTTGATCCCCATGCCAACCAGCTCATCCGCTGTCGGGATTGTGCCTTCGGCGTTAGTGAAATGTAGGCGATTTTCATCACCATTTTCTGCAAAGCGTTGTAATTCTACAATCTGTGTACCCCATGATTGGCGGAAAAACCCACCAGCTTTACCCGCATCAGTTTCAGGCGCAGGAGTGTCGATGAAAACGTGTTGAGTGGGGTCGTTAGCATCCATCATATGGGCAATCGCTACTGTGAAACCAGAATGCCCACCGCCTAAGCCAACCGCCAGTTTGTTGCTTTTAGGAAAGTTGAAATAGCCGTGAATTGCGGCCATCATATCGAGCAAGATGGCATCTGCTGGATAGCCGCGATGCATTGAGCGGCCGATTTCAGAAGTGGTGAAACCGCCAATATCAACCCCTTTATCATCAAGCTTGCGATAGGTGCTTTCCAGCCAAGCATCAAATTCAAGGCGCATCAAACGGCTGTCGGCTTCATCCATTGTCATGTCGGTAATAGGGCCAACGCCGAAAAACCGGTTTATAGTACGGGCAGGGGGGCCAGCTTTGGTGGCTTTAATGGCGGCTTCACGGGCAGATTTCATTTGATCGATTGATAGCATGTTTTGCATCCTTGCTGTTTGCTCCAAGTACCAACGACTCATTTGGAGCAATGATTATTCTTGCGTGAATAATAAGGCTTTCCTGTATCAAGGCAGACCCCGTACACGATCAAAGCAAGGTGATTTACGACCCATTATAAAAAAACGGACACTCTAAGGGTGCCCATTCTCTTAAATATACAGGTTTTGAGTTATTTAACCACCAGAACGGGGCATTTTGCCAATGTTTCAACACGGTGCGAAACACCGCCGCGCAACATGCCCTCGATATCGCCCATACCGCGCGACCCGATGACAATCAGGTCAGCTTTATAGGATTTGGCGCGCTCAACAATCGTTCGCGCTATTGGCCCTTCTTCGGTTTCCATATCCATCTCTTTCAACCCCGCCGCACGTGCCGCATC
>JQIA01000019.1_pt1 | contig 69166 bp, 82 predicted proteins | sample 811431 | NCBI WGS metagenome assembly JQIA01 (sample SAMN02998118, study PRJNA258478) | marine sediment metagenome | biome: marine; feature: seafloor; material: sediment; isolation source: oil-polluted sediment collected from 3 locations (0.5 km, 0.7 km and 0.9 km)... | place: USA: Gulf of Mexico ...
TTGAATCAATACCACCTTCTTTTTGATTTCGAAATATTTCTGTATACACAGAGTCTAACTCAACAGCAGTCAAATCATTATCAACATCAACTCCCATCTTCTTTGCCAATTCATCCACCGCTAGATAAACTTTAGCAAGCATTCTATGATCTACCTTGCCGGGAGCTCCGGTGAAAGGGTTTGGTGCTGCAGAATGCTCTACCCACATGACAACCGAATCCAGGGGATAAGATTGGTTGATTTTAAGTAAGCATCGCTCAACCAGAACTCTCAAATTGTCGCGCTTTGGCAAATAATTGGAAGATGGGGCAATGATCATTTGAGCAGTACTTTTTCCCCAGCCGAACTCCTGTGCGACTTCACGAGCACGACCAGAGTTCACCGGGGCATAATTACCGGCAAAATCAAGTAAAAAATTAATACGCCCTGATACTGTTTGCCAATCAGCATTGAGCTCTTTGTTATCAGGTGTTTTAAATACGGTGCGCATTAGTGTTGCCAGTCTGTCGTCGAATTGAACCCATTATAGTAGAGCATTTGTATGTGTGTGCCAAGAACGACGGAAAAGCATATACATTTTCTAACTTGAGGCTGAACTTGAGTTAAGGACTCTTTCGATCTCCTTATTCCAGTCTTTATGCAAATGAATCATTCGATAAAGATCTATTTTTTTGTACGGTTTACCCATAAAATCGTTCATACCTGCATCCATGGCGGCCTCTATCACATCCTGTTGAGGGCTGGCACTTTGACCGATAATCGGAATATTAGGAATTCGCTTAACAGATTCCCATTCTCTAATCTGCCGGGTAAGTTCGAAACCATTTGTACCTGGCAAATAACAATCGATAAAAACCATATCGTACGAATGTAACTGGCATAATCGCATGCCGTCGATGGCATTTCCCGCTACATCCACTGAAATTCCAACATTCCTTAGAAGCGTACTCGTAGCTAACTGGATTGAAGGGTCATCTTCAACTAATAAAATACGAACATCTGATATTTCCATGCTATCAATAGTTGAGAAAGTATTTCGTTTATCACAGAACGAAACTGGTATTTCCGCCGTAAATATTGATCCAATGTTTACCTTAGACCGAACGCTAATACGACCCTTCATTTCCTCAATGATGACTTTACAAAGTGCCAATCCTAGCCCATATCCCCCGTGTGAACTGCTCTCAATATTGTCCGAATTTATCTGCCTAAACATCTCAAATATATTTTCTTGTTCACTATCTTCAATACCAATTCCATCGTCCTTAACTTCCAATATTATTGTGTGAGTATTGGTACCTTCAGCCTGGAAAGCCTTTTGCACTCGGTAACATATATTGACATGTCCATTATTTTTCGTGTATTTAATCGCGTTAATGATAAAGTTACTCAAGACTTGTCGTATCCGGGTCTGGTCAGTAACAATTGACATATCTCTAACAACGCTTACACCACTATGATCTAGTTCCATCGAGATATTTTTGTCGTTAGCCATTTTTTGGTGAGATAAATAAACATTCTTTATCATCGGGATTAAATCAAAAGGCTTTGGGTTTATTTTTAGCGTCTTATTATATTCGATGGTACTAAAGTCGATAATATCATTCAGTAAGTTAAATACGGGCTCCATTGTTGCCAGCGATAAACGAACAAACGAACTTGCTCTCTTGTTGTTTAATGTCATGTCTTCAAGACTTTCGATCAATTGATAGCTAGACGTAATCGGCGTCCTTAATTCGTGACTAATTAACGCTAAAAATTGTGTTTTACTGACCAGAGCCCGATCAGCCTCTTCTCTCGCGTGCGACGTTTCAGTCATTTTTTCTTCGATCAATTCATTAGCTTTGATTAGCTTTGTATTATTTTCTTTCAATTCAGTATTCAAATGTTCCGACTTTGTAAATGCATCTCGATACCGGTTTTTTACAATGATGGCCTGGATAAATAGATAAAACATTAACCCTTCAGCAACCCAAGAGTCTGTTTGAATTATGCCATTATGATTAAAAAAATCAGTGAAAGAAGCTATAGTCAGAACTATAAAACCGGCCAAGTTTTGAGCCGCGTACTTTGTGCCTCTTTTTGCCTCAATATAGAAAGTGATTATTGCGTTCCCGCACACAATCATCATGGTGGGGCCAAATACATAGAGGAATAAATCAGTATAAAAAGAACTCGGTGTAAGAAGTATCGCTCCCACTTGAAATATAGTAATTACGACCAGGCTTATTGAGACAGCTGGAGCCAACTTGTTATAAAAACTTTCTTTGAGAAAAAAATGAAACGATAACAGGCATGTGTATAAATTAATAAATTGAATTTTAAGTATGATATCCCAGCTTATATCGAACAGAGATAAAAAATAACGATCATGGAAGGTCAATTCATAAATAGCGATTTGAGCACAGTAAATCCCCATCCAGAGAGGTGCGCGATCTGCACTGCGAATGAAGGTAAAATGGAAAACACCAATCATCAGAAAGATGATTACGTAAGTAAGTTCTTTTCCAAGTTTAATATTATCAAATCGGGAAATGACCTCCCGAGAGCCAATACTAATTGAGTGAGCCAATCCTCCCGCAAAATATTCTGTATTTTGCACAGTAATTGTTAACTTTGTAACTTCACTAGAAGGTTGAAATGAAACAATTTCCTTAGTCCAGTCCAGTTGTTTATCACTGGAGTACACCCCGTTACGGACAACTACTTTGTCATCAATGTTTATTTGATAGCTTGAAAAAGGGTAAGGCACATAAAGATCTAACTCATCCTTATAGCCCTTGGGGGTTTTTATTTCTAGGTTATATGTTGCTTCGGTAGTACCTTCACGCCAGTATGAAGGTACTCTCTCATAACTTGGACTATCGGTGATATTAGAATCAAAGTGCCAATCCCCATCTAGTCTAATAATGCCATCTTGCTCAAAGCTCCAGTGTGTTAAATCTATCACCCCGTTAATAACGGTAGGAGTTGATCGGTTATCTTTTATGTTATCGACAATAGCAACTACAGCAACAGAAAGCGTGATACAAACGAATATCAATACATGAATAAGATACCTTTTTATCATTTAGCTTCCCTTTGTAGGGGGGAAGCGTTGGTAAAAATGGACTTCCTTATAATCACCGTGAATAGTTATGCAGTACTGCTCATGTTCAATTATATAAATTCTACTCTCACCTTCCTCGTGCTTACTTAAATGCTTTTTGCCCTTCTGTCGATACACCTGGTGACCTTTTGTCTTAATTGGGGTGCAGTTGTCTTCATTAAGAGCCTGCAGAGAGGTGATACATTGAAATAACTCACAAACTAGTGAGCTCGAAGAGTCGAATGTTAAATCTGGCAAATCATCACTTAAAATCTCGATGGGTGAATACTTGGTCAAAATATTTAGAGCGGTTGAAGTGATAGCTGTATCAATAAAATCGGTATTCATCGAAGGGAGTTCCCATTACAAAAAATGTAATACTGGGAAGAAATGAAGGAGTCAACTTGTGGCAGACAAAAAGTCTACTTCTCATCATAACTTCCGTGTTAAAAAAACCAACGTTAAGTAATTCCGCTTAACAGAAAAATACAATACCAAACAATCAATGTGATATCAATTTAGAGGCCTTTCTCAATTATATTATTTTTAATTATTACTAGAACTTAATCTCATAAGGAATGAGACTAAATGTTACGAAACGCGATATAATTCATGAAAACATCCCTATAAAGATTAGCGAACATGAATCAACGACTTGATACCGACAATTACAAAGATTTACTTATAAATGATACTCCACTGTTAGACGTTCGTGCTCCGGTTGAATACACCAAAGGAGCTTTCCCCCACGCCTATAATTTACCTCTCCTTAATGATGATCAAAGAAAGCAGATTGGTACTTGCTATAAGAGGAAGGGGCAGCAAGCAGCAATCGAACTAGGCTGGCAACTCGCGACGCCTGAGGTAAAACAACAACGCATCACTGCCTGGGCTCAATATATACAAAAAAATCCGAAGGGGTTTCTCTATTGCTTTCGGGGAGGTTTACGGTCCCACTTAAGTCAGCAATTATTAAGAGATGAAGCAGGAATAGATTACCCTCTCGTGAAGGGTGGTTATAAAGCTATGCGAAGGTTTCTCATTGATGAATTAGACCAAAATTGTATGTCAATGAAACTGGTCCTAATTAGTGGGCGCACGGGCACGGGGAAAACGTTAGCAATCCATCAGATCCCACAGAGCATTGATTTAGAGGGGTTAGCAAAACATAGGGGATCTGCATTTGGACGTCAGATAGAAGGTCAACCAGCACAGATTGATTTCGAGAATGCATTAAGTATTAAAATGATGAAGCTTTCTTCTAGAAAAGGAGCTAATCAAGTTCTTTTTTGCGAAGATGAGAGCAAGCATATTGGTCGGGTTATGATACCAATGAATTTCTTACATCTCATGAAAGGTGCTCCCATTGCGATTCTAGAAACTCCGATTGAACAGAGGATCGACATCACTTTGAAAAGCTATGTAGAGGATGATTTACCTTGTTATTTGCAATGCTTCGGGCAAGATGAAGGAATGGAAAAGTTTAAAGAACAAGTGCTCAGCAACGTATCTCGAATTCGTAAGAAATTTGGTGAACAAAATTATAAGCTATTATATGGCGAATTCGAAAATGCACTGAACGAACTTAAGAGAACAGGAAATTCTGAACATTTCCGTCCTGGCATAGAGTTATTACTAACTAAATATTATGACCCAATGTACGATTACGGCACTAGTAAAAAAGAAGACAGGGTTATTTTTCGAGGCGAGCGTGATGATATGGATCGTTGGGCCAAAGACTTCAGATCGTTAGGGTAATTGTAAGAATCATTAATCAAAAATTGTTTCTACACGCTTAGTAACTTCATCAATGCCAAGAGCTTTATACAGCTCTTCACTTGAAGTGCAGTCCATCATCACTAAAGCCCTAGCTAAACGCTCATCTTTTTTGCTGACCTTTGCCATGCTCATTTTTTCCGTTATTTATTTTCTGGGTATAAATTAGAGCAAGATTCTGCAACAGTGCTTATTAACAAAGCCATCCCCCTATCACCCCCACCTGATCCGCTTAGCGTTCGTAAAACACATTCATCATAGTTTGAAGGAGAGGGTTCGTAACAACACCCTGATACAGTCAGAACAATAAGTAATACAATAAATGTACGAATATAATTCATTTGCTTTCCCCTGGTTCTTTTCCGTTAAGGTCAGACAGGGCAATTAAGCCAATCTGTAATTATTTTTAATTGCTGTCTGGTTTGTCTACGTTTCTTTTCCATTCCTTGAACTCTTTAATTGCCTGAGTAGCATTGATCATTTCATAAGAACCCATTTTATACCATGGTAGTTTTTTACACTCTTCCCAGTTGTTAACACAAGGTTTCCATGAGACAAACCATAGGGCTATAAAGAAAAGTCCTAACAGCATTAAAATAGCCAAATATTGATGAATTTCTTTATACTCAACTGCTGCAGGGGGCAGTGGTTCTAGTTTATATTTGAACCTACCCCGACCAAGCTTTTTAAACATTGGCTCTAACTGTTTATAGGTTGGTTTGCTTGATTTGTTTGTATTGCCCCAGTGTGAAATCATAGTCTTTGAAATCTCACAAATTTCAGCTAGAGCCTCATGCGTGTACCCCATATCGTTAGCTATTCTAATTAGTTCTTCGCTATTCAGCACCTTTCGGTGATCATATGCTGAATCCCGAAATAAACTTCCATATTTATTCATATTTGTAACCAACTGATTTTTAATAGGTTAACTATAAATAACCTCTTGTTTATGAAAGTTAATTATAATTTTTATAGCTATTATTGGAGTATAGAGACTCAACTAACCAGCCTATAAAGGGGACTGAATATGAGCCGAGACTCTAATGATGATAGAAGTGACAGCATGAACCCTAACAATGATGCCTATTATGATAGTTTAGATAATCATGCTGACCAGCTTAACCCAAACAACCCAGAATATAGAGGTGACACTGAAGACGACGACGAGGAGTAGCTTTGAGTTGCTCCAATCTTTGATCTCATTGTCGATTGGAGCAATCAATAAACCGAAATTTCAATACGCTAATAACAGTGCCTATCTCCTTTCCGTTGTTAAGTTTGTATTTCATGATCCCTACAAAAATCGGCCGCTTCTTGTAGGCTACTAAATGAATTGAGTAGCATACTGCTAGCACGATTTTTTACGTCTTCTGACTCGCTTGAGCTGATCAAATGTACCCAAGTTTTAACCAGTACGACTGGTGGTCTTCGCTGTTTTAATGAATTCCCTTTCATTATTTATTCCCTTTTTTTCCGTTAATCATTATTAAAATTAATAGACGATAACCTCAGGAGGGTTCAACACGTCATTAATATCAAAGCTAAAAATCTGCCATATCAACCAATCTAAACTTCCTAACACCAACCAACCTAGCCCTGGAATTATAAGAAGAGCCACAAAGAGCCCGTTATATTTTGATTGAAGTATTATTCTTACAGTTCCAATTAGAATAGATATGTAAAATAACGCACCCACTCCTCCCCACAAAATGGGAGTAAATTCATCTGAAGGCCCCTTTTGAGTGAAATCTACTATATATAAAAAAACATCTTCTATTATCTCAACGGGGTATATAAGCGTGTAATAATAAAAAGCGCCAAAATAATATGATATCTCTGAATCAAAATAGCTGTAATTACTAAGCGTTTGCCATAACCACCAGTACGAAAAAAAATATACCGCTATAACTCCCATTTGAAGCTTAAACGCTGTTGGTACTGGTTTTACTATTTCTACTTGTATTGTCATTTATATCCCTTAAATAATGTCTGGTCTTTTCCGTGGTTTATTTATTAATCACCAGGTCTACAGAAGAATTGAATTGATATGTCAGCTTGTTCCCGCCAGTTATCAGGGCTTTTCCTTTTTTCTGTTTTCTCATAAAAATCGACACATGAATCAAAACTGTTTTTCTGGCACCCAACTAATGCTATAGAAAATATAATAAGTAGTAGTATTTTCATTACTTACCTCATCTTTTCCGTTATTTAATTACTGGCTTTCAGTAAATTCTAAATCGTCTTCAGTTAAGCTGTTAACCCAAGTTAAATACAAACGAGTAGATATTGTTTTACACCGCTTACAAAGGCCAACTTTCTGAGCCAGATAATCAACTTCTAAGCGGGGTAGAGCCATCTTATTAACCCGTCCTACAGAAACACCACACACTGAGCTACGAACAGAATCCCCAACAACATGTATTTTTTTATTCCTGAAAGGAGGTACAACATATAACTCTGGTTCTTTATTCATAACCCAAATACCCTTTCCCTGGTTAATCCTTTCCGTTATTTAATTTCAGTTAAAGCAGCCTAATTTAAGTCATCAGACTTCAACGGGAACTTTAACCAACAAGCGAGGCGCGTTAGATTTCCCTTATCCATTTTTTCGTGATAGTTCTATTTAATTAATAAGTAGTCAATTGAGGCGCACAGACTGCCAGTATTGACGCTTTGCTTCTTTGAACATTAGTCGTATTTCAAAAGTACTTTCTACGTCTTGGCGATCCAAAAGCCACTCCTGGGCCGCATGATATGCGCTCTCAAAATTATTTCCCTTAAGCACAATCTCTGTTTGCATCTTGTTCGCGTAGAGAGCAAAGCATTCGTAAGATTTGCGATCAACACGTTCTCGCCATTTCCTGCTTAACCCTTTAACGCTCCCATCAGAGGCAAACAGCTTGCTAATACCAAGGCCAGCTATCAACTTACGAGCCTTGAGCTTTCTCTCAAGCTCATTATTTCTTTCACAAGCAAGTCGTTTAGCCTCTTCAGCGCCATACTTAGTAAATGAAAAATATTCATTCACATCCAGCGATTTAAACTGGACACGGTAACGCTGAGGGTCTTTTTTATTCGGATGAAGCATTACGCCCATAATAATTCCGCCGTCATTCCAATATCCTATTTGGCCTTTACTATAAAATAAATCCCACCCAAACTACCTGCAATCACCAATCCCGATGTGACAAAAATAGCCAACTGGGGAATATGTTCTGGCTGAAGAATTAGGCCGCTGACTCCCACAACAAGCATCATTAAGCAAATTAGAACTAGCGGTAAGCTATCTAATATCTTATTTAGCATTTTCCAATCACTCACTTTTTCCGTTAATCTTTTGAGGATAATTCAATCGATTTATTATCTTCAAAATCATTTATAGACATTGCCCAGCAAGCCGAACCTTTAACTAGCATTTCTGATTTTTCTAAAACTAACTCAGTATCTTCATTCTTTTTTATATTTGATTTTAGTTTTTCCGTTATTTAATTTCAGTTAAAGCAGCCTGATTTAAGTCATCAGACTTCAATGGGAACTTTGACCAACAAGCAATTGCGCGTTAGTTTTTTTCCCTTAACTATGATTTATTAACTTCTGCCAAAGCCACACTTACCTGATTAATGAACTTTTTATAATTATAATCTTCAACATTTAAACGGAAAACGTTAATTGCGTGCTCTCCAACCCCAATAATTAAAACGGTAATATTATTATTTTCACATTCAACCATCAGTTCGAAGCTACCCCCTTTCGTTTTACCAAAACCTTCCCCTACACCACCAATAGTATGAGATTCTATTCTTCTATCAGGGCAACGGCCCATAGATTTCAATTTACCGTATAGCTCGGTTGCCTTGTCTCCAGCTTTAACTAGATCTCTTACTTTGTAGTGGTTAATCCCATCAACATAGACTCGATGAATACATCGCTCATCGCAGCCAAAAAAACTGAGAGATGCATTGCCATTGGTTTCCTTAACTGTTGCAGTAAGACTCCCCCCTTTAACTCCTAATAGTTTAATATTTTTTTCAAAAACAAAATCTCCAGCCAGTAACTGCGTACTAAAGAGAATCCCCGATGTAAATAATGCTACTAACCATCTAAATTTCATTAATTTATTCCCATTTTCCCTTATCCATTTTTTACGTGAAACTTTTTTACTGTGATAAACACCATATATAGTTAGCCGGTCGGCTGCGACCGATACCATGTATAGTATTTCTTCCCTTCACTTTTTCCTTTAAGATTTCAATCTAGCTACTACGCGGTTTAACAAGTCTCTAAGATCAGGGCTCCTATCAGGGTTATACATCTCTTGGGGTGTGCATCTTTTTACGCCCTGCCGTTTTTTGTGCCATTCTGAATTAGTTTCAACTATTATGTTTTCACAGGATTCAAATTGGTGGCTTGTTAAATCAATTGATGTTTTACCTACCTCAACCCATTGGTGCCCATCTTTGTCAGTGGCAATACTAACGTTATCAAAGAATTTGGACTCTAAATAGCAGGCTAATGCAACTGAAGTATCACCACAGCAACCTCTAGGGAAGCGCATAGAGAAACTGTCACTCAATTCGCCATTCTCAATGCAAGCACCTAACTTTTGATAAAATCCATTTACATAGTTCTCAAGTGACCTGCTCAAACTCAATGTTCCTTTTTCTAATTTTTTCCGTTGTTTAATTTTCTTTATTTATGATACTTAAACTCCATGCACCAAAAACCATGGATATAAACACTGAAGCGATAATGCTATTCGCAAGAACTTCCAGCGGAGCACTGGAAACCACCTTGCCATAAATAAATAAACTTGCAGCCAGTAATCCACTAAAAAGAGCTAGATAAAGTAATATGTTGTCTGCCTTTGTGTTATTCATTTCCATATTCATTTTTCCGTAGTTTAATTGCAGTTAAAGCAGCCGATTTAAGTCAGCATGACTACAATGGGAACTTTGACCAACAAGCGAGGCGCGTTAGTTTTCCCCTTACTTTTCCGTCAATTTAATATGCTAGTAGCCAATTAACTACAAAGTGGCTAACAGTTAGTGCCGAAGAAACTATAATGAAAGCACCTACGATAAGGGATGTAACCGCTATAGGGTAATCAAGCTTGGCTGTATTCATATCATTCTTCCTTATCATTCTTTCCGTTAGTTTGGGGGGTATAAGCGTTTAAATTATGCTGATAGCATTTAATACAAAGCCATTAGCATTGAATTCACACACATACTCAACAGTCATATCTGTTTTATCTGTGTCTTTTTGATCAGAAACTACGGTGAATCGAGCACTAATCTCTACAAGATAAGACATATAAACACATCCTTCCGCTTCGCTTGCCAACTCAAAGTTTGTTACAGGTCTAACAGGCCAAATACTTTTTATTGTTGTGATCCTGGAATCTGATTCGATAATCGTTGCATACTCACCTTGAGAGTTTGGAATACCGTCATAAGATGAGTAGGCAACTTGTTGCTCGATGTTAACGATATTGTTCTGAGCAATGAATTCCGATAAAGATTTGCCAGTTAAAACATACTCTGGGGTACTGTAGCCTTCATCCTGTAGCTCTATATCATCAATCGAATCAGAGCTAGCTGACAACTCAAAAGTGTTTGGTCTTGCTGCCACGAAATCGTTCTGTGTGTAAACTAAAGTCTCTTTCACTGCATTTTGTTCAGTCGTATATATATCTATAGGCTGACTAGATTTTGAATTTTCGAATTTCGATAGAGTGGCCACTATTAAAAGCGTAGTGAATGAAGCAACAACTAGAATCCTTTTATGCATTTTCCTTTCCCTGTTCTTTTCCGTTATTTACAGTTACACCACCGAGTTACATCCAATTACGAATGTACTTAGCGAAAGTTTCAACATTTTTTGTTTTCAAAACGTAGTTTCCAACGTCTGTTGCGTAATCGCTGGTCAACCTTGGATACAGGTCGATACCACCAAAAGGAATTGTGTAATCTTCTGAGTGGATAATACTTGCTACCGTAAGACCCTCAATAGTTGCTTCAACCTCTATCGGACTATCGTGGTATGATCGATCATGATTTTTAACATAGTCAGCAACACGTCCCTGCATATGCTGAACAAGGTGCATAGCTTCATGCCCAACTATCATTTGCTGCATAGCTAGATTACTCTTGAATGTATCAAATACTCTTCTATCAATAAGAAATAAGGCTTCATCAGGTACATACATAGCAACGGCATTTTTATGCCTATATGAAAATGGCAAGCTTGAGTTATAAATAACCCATCGAAAGTGGAAATTCAATTTAGGGTAGTGAGTTTTCCAAACCATTATTGCTGGACGGAGAATATTACGTATATGTTCCTCATCCCACGGTTCGGAATCAACAAACACGACATCCACTAAATTCTGGTGTATTGCATTGTTAGTGGCTTTTTCAAAAAACCTGGAAGCATCACTGTCAATAAAAGTCACAATCGCCCCCAGAGTAACAATCAGACATACAGCTGTTATTATCCAGCAGACAATAATTTGCCTCTTATAGCTTTTTACACTCCTGTTACTCACATTAAAACTCCGTTTACCGTTAAATCATTCAACCCTAATTTGAGTTTTTTAGCAGCGCTTACATTCATAATAAGCAGGGTCAATATCATGCCCAATGTACGGCCTGACACATTTAAAGTCGTGGCCTCCCAGCAAAAGGCACCTTATTCTTTTTAATATATTCATCATTCCTTACCCATTCCCCATAAGTCCTTTTTAATTTTCCGTTGTTAATTTTACTGGCCTTCAGTAAATACTAAATCGTATTCTGTTAGGCTATTAACCCAGCCTAGATACAGCCGAGTTGATATAGCTTTACAACGCTTGCAGATACCGTTATCTCCCGCCAAGTAATCCACATCAAGTCTCTGCAAGGTCATTTTGCTAACGATTCCAACACCTACACCACACACAGAACTAATAACTGAATCGCCAACTATATGCGTTCTTTTATTCCTTAACGAAGGTACAACGTATAGTGCTGGTTCGTTATCCATATCTTAAATTCACCCTTTCCCTGGCTTTTCCGTTAAAACTATAATCCGTTTTATTATCTAATGGCTTAGGTGATCAACCGTTAATTTTGAGTAATATTCTTCACGATCAATACGAATAACAAACATTGCCAACACTAAAGCAACACCAATCCCAGATAGTGCAATAATCCCGTATAAACCATGTAGTAAAGGGTGGTTAATTAAAGCGATTAAAACAGGTGATATAGCAAAAATTATTGAGGCTATCCCTAGTTTCATTTTTTTAGTCATGTTCATAATGATATTTCCCTTATCCATTTTTCCGTTATTCTTCAGCTAACTTAGCCATTTCAATTTTATGCTGTTCAAAGGCTTCAATATGCTCAGGGCAACTTGAGCAAACACCTAAACCTAATTCATTATCAGAAACTAACCAATGGCAGGGCTCGTTGTTTGTTGAGCAGGCCTTTGTATCTGAACATCCACACCCAATACATTCATTTTCCATTGCAGTACCTCACCTGGTGTTTTCTAAATTACATCGAATGTAAGACGAACTTTCTGACCGTCTTTTAGTTGATTGCCGTGCTCCCTCAGTAAGGTGATGATGGCTGCACTTTCCCCCATCATATTTAGCTCAGCCTGATTAAAGTTCCAATCAATCGAACGGCTTTTTTCAGTAATTGCTACGTCACCAATGACGTCAATAAGCTTTTTAGGCATTAGGTTATCCCTTTCCGTTGTTCTTTCATTAAGACTCTAAAGCCTCGTTTTTCTAATCACATTCTGTGCCTGACTTTATAGAACGCTACCCACAACCCAATCATTGCCACATAAAACCATGTGAAAATTACTATACCAATCAGGACAAGAGAGGTCAGTGAAATAGATGAAGATACTATGTTAATGCTGCTAGCAGTCAGAAAGTAAATAGCCACAAAAAGAGTGCCTGAAAGCGCGAATAAACCACTCTTCCGTAAAATTCGCTTATAGCTATCTAGCTCTTCCGTTTTAGACATTTCGAACTTTGCCATTTCCCTTAGCTCCCTTATCCATTTTTTCCGTGGTTTAATTTCGCATGCGAAATTCAATAAAGTGATGGTTCATTGTGAGAGATCTCTTACAGCAATATAAGAGATCTCCTACAGACCAGGTATTATTAGGTGTATACAATACGCTCCGCAACTCGCAGAAATGGATAGCTTACGGAATAGCGTTCTGTAAAATGGAGCCTAGTTGCCGCGACACCTGCTTAGTGGTGCGACTTGTCAGGGAGAGTACTGACACCTTTTTCCGTCACTGAGCCAATATCTTCATTAACAATGTAATCTGAAGGTGAGTTAAAGTATCCACGTACCTTAAGCATCTCCTCACTAGGTAACTTCTCAAAAACACGCTGCCTCATTTCGCCCATAGTCATAGAGTCATTATCTTCAGTATTGAACTGAGCAAGCACCTCGGATGCGGCAACTAAAATACTTCTATTTATTACTTTTTTTGGTTCACCTTCTTTACCTGTCATCTTCAACTTTTCCGTTATTTTGTTCCATTCGGCTTCATTGCTATAGCTATATCAAACTCATTTTTACTCTCAGCTAAATACAACGCTGTACACTGTTCTCTATACGGCCCTAGTTTTTCACACAACCTGGACTGATCCTCAGTAATAAGTTGTGGCTGCTTAGTATAATTACAGATCTTGCCGCCAGTCTCGGTATTGAAACATGTGTCGTAACTATTCCAAGAATGTAGAAACGCTTTTTTCGAGATATAGCCATTATCCCCCGACAAAAATTGCTTATATAAAATGCTTTCTGCTTCTGTTTGATTACTACAACCAGTGATAAAACAGGTTAATAATGCTATTGCTATGAGAAAACCATTCATCATCCCTTACCCATTTTTCCGTTATTTCTTGTCTCGCAGATAAATTACGCCAAAAGTCATTACCGCGATGAATAAAACAGAAAGCACTAATTCAACAAAACCTAATGACTGCGGCTGCGTCCCTCCTGGGATATCTGCAAACACATTCACACTGTTTGATAACATCAAAACAACTAACATTAAAATTTTCATTTTTCCTTCCCTGATTTTTTCCGTTAAGTTTTTGCTTTCTCTATTAACCTGGATGTATCCCAATCGAGAGCGTTAAACCATGATTCATTATCTACATCTTTTTGTCGGGCTGGCCTAGCTTGTTCTTCTAGGCTATCGTCAATGTATGCATGAAAAACAATGCCTCGTGAAATAATTTCTATCAAATCTCCGTTAGATATTTCATTACCTTGGCAGTCAACATGAGGTCGTAAATCTTCTTCACTGCTAGATTTTTTCATTAAAAGGCACCTAATAGAATAAATTATCCTAAACCAATATAGGTCTTTCAGTGATTCATCTCGCACCTGTTTCGTGCACTCGCGAATTAGATTTTCAATATCTTTCCCTATTATTACCTGAACATATTGAATATTTGTTTGTTCATTTTTCTCTTTATGATGATCATCTCTTTTGGCTTGCTCAAAATCTTCATTATATGAATGTGTTATTCTTTTTGAGTCACGCTCAAAAGAATTTAATATCCTTAATGAAATAGGGGATATAACTAATTCACCCAACAATTTATGCTTTTTCAGAGATTCAATAGCCTTCCAATAGGCTTTAGTATCGACCTGGCTAGGTAATTCTGGATATCCAGTTTCTTCGTCAACACCATAACTAGCTGCCCAAACATTAATTAACCAGAGGTCTTTCATAATTGCTTCATAAGCGCTGTGCTTAACCTCCCAGCGCTTTTCTCTTCCAAACTTAAAAGACCCTAGAATATAAGCCATTAATGCAGTGAGAATTGGTATAAAGTAATTCACCAATACTTCCATATCGTTTTTCCTGATCTTTTCCGTGAGTTTAATTTGACTGATTTTTAGTAGTTTTAGCTTGCGATTCTAAAGACTTACTTTTATATAGAAGTAATGCTCCTGCCATAAACATAAGAATTCCCACCCACCAGCCGCCAGGGATAAACGTAAAAAACACTTCAGAGGCCATTCTGTCCCAATTGACAATTATTGAAATAATGCAAACAGGGAATGCCCCTAGACACAACAATAACGCTAATACTTTCATTTCAAATCCTTTTTCTACTTTTCCGTCACTGAGCCAATTTCTTCATTAACAATGTAATCTGAAGGTGAGTTAAAGTATCCACGTACCTTAAGCATATCCTCACGAGGTAACTTCTCAAAAACACGTTGCCTCATTTCGCCCATAGTCATAGAGTCATTATCTTCAGTATTGAACTGAGCAAGCACCTCAGATGCGGCAACTAAAACACTTCTATTTATTACTTTTTTTGGCTCACCTTCTTTACCTGTCATCTTCAACTTTTCCGTTTAAGTTTTACCAGTTAATAGCTTTCTTTAAAAAGCCTTTAATTCACGCTTCAAATAATCCATTTCAGCAATGTCATTGCTCTGTATTAATGGAATGTGTAGTCGATACCACGGCAAACATAGCTTTTCGTTCATCACGCAAACAAGAGTATTAAGTTCACTAGCTGATATTTTTTTATCACTTGAAATATCAGACCAAGAATCATGAAAAACACTCTCTTCTAACTCAAAATTCAAGAAAAGGGGAGACAACGTATCAAACCTCTCCGAGTCCTGAGAAGATTTTAAAATCAGACCAGTAATGAAAAGAGCAATAACAATACAAATACCTGCAATTACGCTTTTATTTTTCAAAATTTCCATATTAATTTTTTCCGTTATTTATTTCTGAGCTTGAATACATAGTGCCAACATAGAACATTTAATACGCAAACTGTAAACCAACTTAAAAGAGCAAGTGCAGAATTATCGTTAATGAGGTAAACCATAAGCGCAATGAAAAAAGCTACTAGGGATGATGTAAACGCCACCTTTAATTGTATAGCTGTATTCAGAAGCGATTTACCATTCATAACTGTATATGTCCGTTGCGAACTAGGAGATAATCACAAATAACGCCAGTAATAAATATCATCAATAATCCCACTACCAGTTTATAAGTTGGAGGGGTAAATTCTAATACCGCATAAACAAGTGCAAGAATTGATACAATCCCTATAAGGCCAGCGGTGTCACCCTTACTCCATTTTTCCTTATCCGCTCCCATCGTTTTTCCCTTACCCATTTTTCCGTTAAATTTGTTGGTACATTCGATACTTAACAATCGGGTTGTTACTGTAGGCATCCCAGTTCAACGCTTTAGCTGAAACTTTCCATTTAGATTTACCATTCTTGTAGACGACATCAACATTGAACATTGCTGGTCGAGCTCCCTTACTTTCAATCCAGCCACTTTCATTAATGGCCTTTAGTCGCTTCTTTCTTTCATGTAAAAACCAAGCGACCATAACTGGCCCCCAAAAAATAAGTACAATTATTGCAAAATCCATATAGCTCAATGTCATCATATCCCTAGACCCTCACCTTTTCCGTTAAGTTTTTGAAGCTAATTCAATCAACTTGTCGTCGTTAATACGGTTCAGCTTCTTTTGTTCATGTCGGTAAACAATTAAGTTCAAAACATACCCAATTACTGACCCTATTACTGCGTTCATTACAGCTGAATAGAAGTCGATTGATTGGATCTCCCATTCCGCTTTATATCCATACCATGCTGACGCCAATATCAGTATGGTAAACATAGTGCCCAATAAGCCACTGAGTGATGGTTTTTTAGCTAGATCAATGGAATGCTTCTTTTTCGGGGAAGTTGTTGGCTCTGGGGGATTAAGAATTAGGTTTATAACTTCTTCCTTCAAGCTGACTGTCCAGCCTGCTTCTTTAAGCTCGCTTGCCAAGCTGTAAATTTCTTCAATAGGCATAAATTCTTCAAGCTTTATCGCCCTGTAATGACCAACTTTGGCGAGTTTATGACTAAGATCAAACTCATCAATTGAAAGCGCAAGGGAACAATTATGGTTTTCCGTCAGTGCAATGATTGTCTCGATTGGCTCAGCTGTATACAAACCATCAGGCACTGATTCACGCCTTGATATACTAATAACATGCTTAAATTTATGTTCGATTGTTAGATTAATTTCAACATCCATACCTTTCTCCCTGGTTAATCTTTTCCGTTCAGTTATTTAGTGACGCATTAAGCTTCTTCGTGCAGCGCTCAATACGATTCTCCCAGCCACCACCCCAGCCCTGCCTCTTTGCTTCTTCACAGAGTGAAATCGCTTTTTCAAACTTTTTCTGTTTCTCCAAAACAATAGCTAGCTGTTGGTAGCCTGTATGCCTAGGAAGACTCGTTCCGTACTGCTCTTGGTACTCTTTTGCAGTCTCTTGTGCATAACTGATCTGTTGCTCACAAGCCTGAATAGCCACTTCTAATCCATTTTGACTCGAATCTCTATCTTTGTACTTTAACTCAAGCTTAGTACCATAAAGAAAGTGAACATCAAGACGGGGTGTATTCGAATCTATTAAACTTTCAGCTTTTGCAATAATTTTATAAGATAATGCGCGAACATCAGGTTTAGAAAACCACCCAGCCAATCCCCAAAGGAAATTTACAGGGTTTTGATTAGTGAAAATTTCACCTTCAATAATAGAGTTATCACCAGATCCCATAGGACGATAGGTTTTCAGGATAGTTTCACGCTCACAATCTGTAAGATCTTCAAGCCACCATTTATCCAAGCTAAGGAATTTTACAACCCCGTTTACATTAGATTTCTTTTTGAAAATATCAAAGAAGCCCATTTTCCTATGCTCTCCCTTATCCCTTTATTTTTCCGTGATTTTATCATTTAGGTTTTAAAACCTCATTTGAAGCCGGAAAACCGGAACGTTTATTCTTCCAAAGCTTTGGACGTCCCCTTCATATCTTTGTTCCATTCCTCCCAGCTTGGAGGCATAGATACATCGAAAGCAGTCCATATAGTTTGGATAGTTCGAGCCTGATCCCTCGCAGAGATCAACAATAATCTAGCAGTGTCCCAAGAAGAAATAGTACTAACTTGCCCAATAACTTGATTAAACTCTTCCACATGCTGCCTTAAAACGGACAAGGCCTTCCTAAAATTGGGATTTAATAGGTAGGCAACTTCTGGGTAATAAAGATCAGTTACAGGTAGGTGTATACGTAAAGGGATATCAATGCGTTTGCTTCCCGAGTTGATGATAGATTCATCGAGAATTGCACATTTATGAGAAATATCCTCGCCCCCCATAGTACGCAGTTCATCAAGCATACCTGCCTTTTTATTATTTAATTTTTGCTGCTCATTAAAATAATGAAATAAATATGAAACTAATGCAGCAATAAATGCATTTATAAGTATGTTATCCACGCCCCCCCCTGTCTTTTACATTTTTTCCGTTAAGTTTTTGCTTTTTCTATTAACCTGGATGTATCCCAATCGAGAGCGTTAAACCATGATTCATTATCTACATCTTTTTGTCGGGCAGGCCTGGCTTGCTCATCTAGGCTATCGTCAACGTATGCATGAAAAACAATGCCTCGTGAAATAATTTCTATCAGATCCCCGTTAGATATTTCATTACCTTCGCAGTCAACATCAGGTCGTAAATCTTCTTCACTTGAGGGTATTTTTATTCCATTGCTGCTAAGAGTGGTGATTTCGCCACCAAGCTGGCCAGCTATTTCTAGATGGGTTGACCCCGACTCTTTAATGAGAAATTTGCCCGTAGTATTGGCCTGAATAACTTTACCCAATTTCCCTTCTGGGTCTTTAAGGTCGTTGATGTATTTTTTGTTCGTCATATTCCCTTATCCATCTTTCCGTTGTTAAAATTGGCTTACTCAATCTGATTAAATCCAACCTTGATTTGTAGCAAAAACGAATACTCCAAATACTACAAACATCGCAACTAATACTGTGATAAATGGTGCAACTGGCTGTGCTTCTGACATATTTTTTCCTTATCCATCTTTCCGTGGTTTATTTTGAGAGTTTTATCCATGACCTAAGTGCGAACACCAAACTAAGAATAGATGCAGCCAAGAAGTACCATTGGCCATCTACTAGAAAATCTCGATTATAACCAAGCATAGTTCTAGGCAAGCCAGTCTCTTGCACTGCATGCTCTGCTGGAAAGCTCATAAGAAAACCTGAAAAGGTTGTTACAAATGAAACTAAGCTAACCTTGATCGTTAGCCATAAACTTGAATTAATCAAATCTCTCGATTTCTTGGGTAGCTCTTTTGTAGTAGACATTTTTCATTCCTTCCTTTGAATTTTTCCGTTGTTAAATTTTAATATCATGCTCTCTACAAAACTGAGCTGCCTCTTGTATGCTGTCAAATGAATTAAGTAGCATACTGCTAGCACGATCTTTAACTTCTTCAGACTCACTTGAGTTGATCAAATGAACCCAGGTCTTAACCAGTACGACCGGCGGTATTCGCCGTTTTAATGAATTCCCTTTCATTTTTTTCTTCCCTTTTTTCCATTTACATAAGCTAAAACAACTAACCTTTAAAGTATGGAACCAACCCAATTACCACACCAATAACGGTACACACGATGCCTATAAATGGTAGATAACGCTTCCACTTTCCCAGCTTTTCGTTTCTTCTATTTTCAGCAGCACCTTCTTTTAAGGAATCTTCCAAAGTAAGGTTATCTCTGTTTTTTCTCATCTGCTTTTCCGTGAAATTATTTAAGATTATTATCTTAGTACGCAATGCGTACCATTGTAAATAGTTATTTCTGCTTAGTCTTGCTTCTTTTCAGCCGTTCGATTGCATCTGTCGCTAATGGTGGCATGGTTCGGTAATCCTTCGATGACGATGGCATACGATAGGTCTTTAACGCCCTGGGATTAATATTGGCCATCAAAGCCATTTCATCCCAGGTAACCCCTAATAGTTTTTTGGTCTCATTGAGATATTCTTTCTGATCCACTTTTATCCTCTATACTAAATACGCATTGCGTACCACTCTAGCAAAAGACAAAAGACCATACAATTATTGAATTGATAAATTAGATTTCACACTGGATTAGTCAGGAATTCGCCCTTTATATACATTGAGAGACCAAAAGGCTCTACTCCTGCTTTCGACCCAAAGCAGGCTTCATAAAGAGAATGAATTACTTCGATGCGGGTTAGTTTAGTCGTGCAGTTGATTTGTCTGCTTACCGCGTGAAGGAAGACATTACATTTATGGGGCAACCTATTTTGTATAGTCTGTTGATTTAGTTTTGATTCCAACCCTAAAATAATTAGCCTTCATAACGTATTTTTTACACTAATTTGCTAATGCTACTTTTGGCCTAAATAGACCTGATAATTTTAATAAGAAATTAGGAAAAGGGCTTTGCCCCTTTAATTTAATAACTGCCGTACTGGTATAGCGGTAATGTTGATAGGCGCTGATAAAGAGGGTATGTTGACTATCAGAAATTATTAAAGAGGAAAATTATGTTAACTCAACGGTTAGGCCTCTTATAAGGAACAAGTATGGAGCAACTAAATAGGCTTATACTATTCCCTCAATCATTTAAAGATGAGATTGAAGCAGCAATAAATAGGTGTGATTGCGTAGCTCAGTTCAATGCATGGACAAAGCGATTTGATCAACTCTCTAGTGGCATTGCTGACGAATCGGTGACTTATAGCCAAGTTGAGGATCATGTCTTTGAACTCAAGGTTATCTGCTTCCTTTTAGACACCAAGAAAAACGCTAAGATAACATATGAGCCGAGAGGAATTGTCCCAAAAGGTAAAAACTGTGATCTTTTGGTGGAAACTGATAATTACAAATATCTAATCGAACTAAAATGTACTCATCCTGACATGAGGGGTTCAAAAATACCGTATGAGTACATCACAAAAAATAACAAACTTTCTATGGGCGACGAAGACTACCATCAGTTTCAGTCCGCTCGCGGGCACCTCATGGATGTAACGCACGCTACAGAAGAGAAGATAGATAACTACGGCGAAGGTTATAAAACAGTGCTCGCCACAATTGTTGGGTTTCATTTAAATATCGAAGAGCTAAGAGACTTTGTATTTTTTTATAAACAGAATGCGCATAGGTCAGATGATCCTCTTGGTGATATGACCATGCACAACTTGAAAAAACCTTACAAGCGAACGATAAATGAGTTTTGGGCTTTGCCCTTTTGCCAAGATGGTTTTGACTTCAAGCCTAATAGAATACCAACTATAGTGGCACCTCTGAAGTCGAACGATGTGTCGCTAGAATGAAAAGGCCTAACAATTATAGGCAATGCGATGCAAAGAATACGCGTGTGCTGTAAACGTTATGCCCAAGTGGAGTGATTTATGAGGCGCCAGATATCATCTGATGAACTGGACTACTTATTCAATAGAATAGGCGCTGCAATTTGGCATTTACAAAACGTAGAAAATGCTTTGGTGCCGCTTATTATTATTAAAGGTATCGCGATTGAATTGAACTCGATCAAGGAATCAGTAGCACTAAAGCACGAAGCCAAGCTCTCAAAGCTTACATTAGGAATGCTAATTGGAAAGCTAAAAGAAATGGATATAGTTGAGCCGGATTTTCTGGAAAGGCTTAGAGAATTTAATAATGAACGAAAGTGGGTGGTTCATAATTCTGTTTTCGAGTCAGGAGATCATTTATATACCTCTGACGGTAGGGACTCATTTTTTTCAAGAATTGAGAGGTTCCTTGAAGAAGCAATAGATTTGCACAAGCATATTAGTGGTTTAGTAGTTGAGTACTCTGTTAATAAAGGAATGAGTCCGCAGCAAATTGAATTACATACTATTAACGAAATAAGAAAATTAAAAGGCTAGGCATAACAAAATTATGAATTAGGTAAACTGCTACCCTTTTTGTTCCAGAAAGGCCACTAACTAACCCAGCCTATTACAACGGCGTAAAACATAAATAAGAGTACTCTATGGATGAACAAACTGAAAAAATTATAGATAGAGCTCAAGAATTGTTTAGCGACACAGTCCTAAGTGATATCGAGATCATTAAAGATAGGTTAGCGTATATAACTTGGATTACAGCATTAGCTACTGGCGGGGTTGCTTTGGTAATCTCGCAATCAGAAAAGTTATTAAAAGCTAGTTCACCCTTTTTATATGGAAAAGAGTGCTTAATCTTAGCATCAATTTCTCTTTTTTTATCAATAATAATAGGCGCGTTTTCCAAATACCAAGCACATCAGAGTATAAGAAATGACCGCTTTATTATAGCGTTAGCAAAAACACAACGTTTTGTTTTCTATAGAAAGAAACTCGAAGAAGACCCAATTAAATTCAGTAGTAAATATCATCATTGCGGGTACCTAGACGAAGATAACCGTAATTTATTTAAGAGCTATCAAGAGGCGAATAATCGATGGTATTCTGAGGAGAATTTTATATGGGCTCAGTTAGTTCTTTTTCTTTTGGGGTATATAGGGATAGCTGTATTAGCCGTTACCTAAAGCATATTTAACACGCAGTTGTACACCACAACAAAAAAGTGCAGTGCTGGACTTGCTATATTGTTTTCTCTCGCCTGTGCGCTGGGCGTAAAAGATACTATATCTATTCATGAATTGATCAATTTGATGAGAAATATTTATGGACGAATTTGACAATAAACTGGAAAATTTAAAACTACTTCTAAGTTCACAAAGTAGGCAAAATTGGCTTTTTGGAGCGGGCATAAGTTACGGGTCGAAAATACCTTTAATGTATCCTCTAACTGACCGTGTTGAAAATATTGTAAACGAAACCTCTGGAGCTGATGAAAAAGCTATCTTAAGCGCATTAAAAACCGACCTAGAAGAAGACTGCCATGTAGAGCATTATCTGAGTCATTTAGGAGACCTTCTGGCTGTTGCCGAACGCTCTAAGAACAAGCTTGTATATATTGGGGGGAATACCTATTCAGTCGTACAATTAAAATCACTCTATCTAGAAATCATTAAAGCAATCGGTGGGATTGTTAGGTATGGCTATGTTGGCGAAAATGCCGGTCTATCTATAGAAGAAGAGATTGGTACAGCTGAAAGTCCGATTGTCGAAATTGACCCTCATTATGAATTCATTGAGGCATTATTGCTGAATCAATCAAACCTTGAGCGCCGATCGAAAACAACATTCTTCACTACCAATTATGACACATTGCTGGAAGATGCTTTGGCTCTGCATAAAAAGACCGTATGTGATGGCTTTTCTGGTGGGGCTGTAGGTTTTTGGAATGCTGAAAAGGAATTTTATAATACCTCACTAGATTCAAGCACCTATCAGTTGTTTAAGTTGCATGGTTCAATAGACTGGCACCGAGATGAGAAATTAGGGCTAGTACGAGCTAGGTATGGAACAAAATATTTGTCAAACCCTGAAAATATTATGATTTATCCGCAGGCGACAAAATACGTTGAAACTCAAAAAGATCCATTTGCAAGTCTTTTTATGGGCTTAAGAAAGACTTTGATGAGCAACCAACAAAATACATTACTCACTTGTGGCTACAGTTTTGGTGATGATCATATCAATGCCGAGATAGAAAGTGCATTGAGAAGTGAGGGCAATCAGACAACTGTTATTGCGTTCATTCAAGAGGCACCTAAGGATGACGTGGTAATCAATAAAACTTTAGATGACTGGTTAAGCTGCAACAAAATAGGCGCAAGGGTTTATGTGGTTGGAGAATTCGGTATATATCACGCTTCGATAAAACCGTTAGCTGAAACTGATACTTCAACATATAACTGGTGGCGTTTCGATGGCCTGACTCAGTTCATTAAGACAGGGGAGGTATAATGAACAGTATTTTTCAGGCTAGGCAGGAATTGAAGATTGGGAGAATCATCGAAGTTTCTGGTAATAATTTGCGTATAGAAATAGATGATAGCGTTAATGAGTTGATTCGTGCTGTTGATGGTCAAGTTTATCCTGTGGGGCAAATGGGCAGCATCATTAAAATACATTTTGGTAGAAAGCTATTATTTGCTTTTGTTCGATCGCTTAAAATGCGCTCTGAGTTGATTGCCGACGATAATAGTCAGCCAATTAATACTGCAGATGATGCTCGTATTTTAGAAGCAGATCTATTTGGCCAAGGAACCTGGTCTATAAGTAACTCTCGCTTAGAGTTTTCACGTGGTGTAGAGACCTACCCCTTGCCTTTACAAAATGCCTATATTTGTCTCAATGATGAATTGGAAGCTGTTTATAAAGCTGCAGAGTCGAATGCTCAAGATGAAGCTGTTAGCCCAATGGTTCCAATTGGAAATTATATAGGGGGGAACAATGCAGTTTGCAGAGCAAACATAGATAAATTATTTGGCCATCATTTTGCAATTTTGGGTTCTACAGGCTCTGGTAAATCGGGTACTGTTGCATCTATTTTACATTCTGTTTTGGATCATCGGCCTGAAGATACTACGTTAAAACCTAGAATTGTCATGATTGATCCTCATGGCGAATATGCCAGTGCGTTTGGTGACAGGGCAAAAGTATATCGAGCATATAATGATTCGTCTGTTGTAGGTGAGGATGAAAACCTGCTGAAACTACCATACTGGCTCATGTCCAGTGACGAATTAAGGTCGTTAATTATTGGTAAAACGGAACAAGAAGCAACGTCCCAAAATAATATTGTTTATGATGCTATTACATATGCCCGGCAACTTGAAGCAGGGTTAGTAGAAGAGATTCAAGCAGGGAATTTAGGTGGTGTTTTACCTAAAAAAACTAATGGGACAACCGATGAAGATTTATTGAAATTTGATCGTGATAAACCTGTACCATTTAAGTTTGAAGAATTTAAAAAACATATTAATGAGGTGCAAGGGAAACAGTTTAATGTTGATAAATATCTTTCAGCTAGAGATAAAGAGCGTTTAAAAAATGAAGCAATTTTGAAAAAACTTCGTATTCTTGATGCGAATCCTCAGCTTAATTTTCTAATGGAAGAGTACTCGGATAACTCTCCTACTTTATCAGAAATATTAAATCAGTTTATAGGTCCTGCTGATGGAAAGGATATCCGTATAATAGATATTTCAGGTCTTCCAAATGAGGTTGCAGGCCCATTAACTGCGTTGATCTCAAGACTTCTGTTCCAGTACAAACTTTGGCAAACAAGAGAGGAGAGAGAAAAAGATCCTGTATTGTTTGTCTGTGAAGAAGCCCACCGATATGTGCCTAATCACGGTGAAGCACAATATAAGGAAGCTCAAGATGCAATTCGACGTATTGCTAAGGAAGGTCGAAAATATGGGCTGGGCTTAGGGCTAATATCTCAAAGACCTTCGGATGTAGAAAGCACTGTTCTTTCGCAGTGTAACTCATGGATTGTTCTTAGATTGTCAAATTCTAGCGACCAAGAGCATGTATCAAAGTTTTTGCCCGATAGTTTAAATGGTTTAACAAAAATGCTGTCAGCTCTTACAAGGCGTGAAGCGATTTTTGTAGGTGAAGCTGCAGCACTACCCAGCAGAATTAGGATTAGAAAACTATCACCAGAACAATTACCTGACTCTAATGATATTAAATTTGCTGAAGGCTGGTCTAATGACGCGATAAATGAAACAGACCTAAATGCTATTGTGAGTCGTTGGTGTGGGACTGTGGATTAGAAAGAACCTATATATTGATTCAAGAATTACATCAAAATCAATATATAGGTTATACCTCCAATTGTTATAACTAAGAAATCGAGTTAGGAGAAGCTATAGCGCGGAAGTGTGGCTGATTTGCTATGTCCGCTTAATATTTTAGTTTCTATAAATCACAAGCTGTTTGTTTTTGTTGAAAGTAAAGCAGAACGCACCTTGCTCGAGTGTTGCCTAAATTAGGTGTCAGCGCGAATGGCTAAGGTAACCTTGTTACTGCATTCCTCCACTTAGGGTCATAAGGGGTCAAAGCCCTTTTCCTTAATTTGAATAGTTAACTGTATAAGTGTCTGCATTGGAAGTTATAGCTGCAACTTTAAGATCATCAATTATCTGTTTTTTAGTTATCTTTTAATGGGTAAGGTTTTAACCTCCTGATGTCTGAAAATGGCACAAATTTGCCTCTTGGTGATACAAGACAGTCTCTGAATATTAAGGTCAAAACGGCCAAATTATTATGACTTCTTTTTCTCAAAGAACGAGTGCTATGGAGTTAAAGCGGTACAAAATCAAGTGACCATAAACCGCTAGGAATGAGTTAAAAGCACTACTTCTTGCTTGGATGGACTTCAACGTCCGCAAAGTTGCCGTTCAAATTGTTTGTTTAGATAAGGATAAAGCAGTCAATCTGATCACTGGCTGAATGATTGAAAATAAGTAAAAGCACTATCTTGCTATACGGCCAATAACCTTAGCAATTATTATATTTTTATTAACAAATCAATTGCTTGTTCTCTACTCAACCAATTAAGATTGGAGCTTGTTAAGTTAAAAAACAAGAGAATGAAATTCAATGCCTCAAGAAGCAATTCATGATTTGAAAAAACTCAACCTACCAGAAACTAGTGATAGTAAAGTCCTGAACTTTGTTGATAGATGGCGAAATACAGAAGGTTCGGGAGCAGAGTTAGCAGACTTTCAATCTTTCCTAATAGAGTTATGTGATGTTCTAGAAGTACCTAAACCAGATCCCAAAAGTGATGCAACAAAAGACTCTGGCTATATCTTCGAACGCCCAGTAGAAAGCTTTACAACAGATGGTGAAATAAAGAAAAGCAAAAACAGGATTGATCTTTATCGAAGAGATTGTTTTGTGATGGAAGGGAAGCAGTCTGGAAAAGCTATTGGTTCTCAAGGCTGGAATAATGCCATGCAGAAAGCAAAGAATCAGGCTGATAATTATGTACGGAGTTTACCTGCTGAGGAAGGCCGGCCACCATTCATTGTCGTTGTAGATGTTGGTAAAAGTATTCAGTTTTATTCAGAGTTCAGTCGTTCTGGAGGGATTTATATACCATTCCCAGACCCAGGACACTATTTGATCAAACTTGAAGATTTATGTAATGAAGATATTCAACAACGTATACAAACACTATGGTTAGCTCCAGATGCTCTAGACCCTAGTAAGTATGCTGCCAAAGTAACCAAAGAAGTCAGTATCAAGTTGGCTGAACTTGCCAAGTTGTTAGAAGTTTCTGGCTATGATGTTGAGCGAGTGGCTCATTTTTTAAAACGCTGTTTGTTTACTATGTTCAGTGAGGATGTTGATTTAATCCCAGAGGGAAGCTTCACACAATTACTTCAAGATTTAAAAAATACACCTGAACACTTTTCTGATTCCATGCGTATCCTTTGGAATACTATGAATACAGGAGGGTTTGAAGGTCAGCTTAAAAAAATATTGCCCCGTTTTAACGGTGGCCTATTTTCTAACATAGATCCTATCCCTCTTAATAGCGAACAAATCCAGTTACTTATTGATGCTGCAAAAGCTGATTGGCGTTATGTAGAACCAGCCATTTTCGGTACTCTGCTAGAACGTGCTTTAGATCCCAGAGAACGACATAAGCTCGGTGCTCACTATACGCCAAGAGCATACGTAGAACGCTTGGTCATGCCAACCGTTATTGAGCCGCTACGTAAAGAGTGGGAGACCGTAAAAGTTTCAGTAGAAATGCTTCTACAACAAGGAAAAGACAATAAAGCTTTGGAAGCTTTGAAAACTTTTCACTTTCATCTTTGTGAGATTAAGATTCTAGATCCGGCTTGTGGCAGTGCAAATTTTTTATATGTTGCCTTAGAGCACTTAAAGCGGCTTGAGGGAGAGGTATTAAATGCAATAACAGATCTTAGCTCTGGTCAAATTAGTCTCGATACCAGTGGTTTAATGGTCGATCCCCATCAGTTTTTAGGCATAGAGATAAACCCAAGAGCAGCAGCAATCGCTGAAATTGTTTTATGGATAGGATTTTTGCAATGGCATTATCGAATTAATGGAAGACTCGACCTTCCAGAGCCAATAATCAAAGATTTCAAAAATATTGAGAACCGCGATGCATTGATTGAGTATGACAACAAACGGAAAATGTTAGATGAAAACGGTGATGCTGTCACCATTTGGGACGGCATCAGCTACAAAGCCAGCGCCTCGATTGGCGAGTTAATCCCCGACGATAGCCAGCGTATTATGGTTTATTCTTATAAAAATCCGAGTAAGGCCAAATGGCCAGAAGCGGATTACATCGTAGGTAATCCGCCGTTTATTGGCGCCTCTGTAATGAGGCGAGCCTTGGGTGATGGATATGTAGATGCTGTAAGAGCAAGTTGGAGCGTACTCCCTGAATCTACAGACTTTGTAATGTACTGGTGGAATATAGCGGCAGAAATGACTAAAGCCGGAGCTACATCCAGATTTGGATTCATTTCAACCAATAGCATTTCCCAAACTTTCAATCGTAGAGTTATGGATCCTCACCTTGGAGATAAAAGTACCCCTATTTCTTTATGCTACGCCATTCCTGATCATCCTTGGGTAGATTCATCTGATGGTGCGGCAGTTCGAATTGCAATGTCTGTCTGCTCTGAAGGCGATTCCCCAGGAATCCTATCTTTGGTAACTAATGAAAGTTCTCCAGATGAAGTAAAATCCGTTGTCCTTAATAAACGAAAAGGAAAGATATTTTCTAATTTTAGAATTGGAGCAGATTTATCTAGTAGCAAACCTCTTTCTAGCAACTTAGATCTTAGCAACAAAGGTGTTTTACTGATTGGCTCTGGCTTCATAGTTACGCCAGAGAAAGCAAACGAATTAGGGCTTGGAAAATCACCTAATATCGAAAAGCACGTCCGACAATATAGGAATGGGAGGGATATAACTCAGAGTCCACGTGGTGTCATGGTAATCGATCTATTCGGGCTTTCGGCTGAAGAAGCTAGAGACAAATACCCTTCGCTGTATCAACATGTTTATGAATACGTAAAACCTGAACGAGATCATAATCCGAGAAAGAGCCGTAAGGAAAAATGGTGGCTATTTGGAGAAACTAATAAAAAACTAAGGGGGCAATTATTAGGTCTTGATAGGTATATATCTACCGTAGAAACAATGAAACATAGACTATTTGTTTTCGTCGACAAGCAAATATTGCCAGATAATAAGTTGGTCAATATTGCTCTCGAAGATCCTTTCTATCTAGGAATTTTAGGCAGTCGTTTGCATACGTTATGGTCTTTAGCATCAGGTAGTAGACTAGGAGTTGGGAACGATCCCGTATATGTAAAAACAACTTGCTTTGAAACCTTTCCTTTTCCCGAGAGAGACAACGAAAAAGCAGGTCAGATACGCAAACTAGCAAGTGATATTGACTTTCACCGCAAGAAGCAACAATTGGATCACCCTAAGCTAACGCTAACTAACATGTACAATGTGTTGGAAAAAATAAGGCAAGACTCCTCACTAACAGATAAAGAGATCGAGATAAAACAACAAGGCTTAGTCAGTGTATTACGTGATATTCATGACGAATTGGACAGACTCGTTTTCGATTCATATGGATGGAAAGACCTTGGTGACATATTAGTTGGAATGCCGGGTGCAACAACTCCTCTTCCAGTTAAATCAGATGATCAAGAGAAGGCAGAAGATGATTTATTATCACGTTTGGTTGAGTTGAATCATAAACGTGCAGAAGAGGAAACTTCAGGGAAAGTGCGTTGGTTAAGACCTGAATTCCAGTGTCCAGATTCACATCAGTCAAATATTGATTTGGAGATTAGTTCATATAAAACACAGAAAGAGAAGAAAGTTACTGCTAAGAAAGCCGCATGGCCAAAAGAAATGCGAGCTCAAATTCATGCTCTATTGGAATTACTTATAACCCCAACATCCGCAGAAAACATATCTGAAAATTTTAAACGAAACCCAATAAAAAGTGTTAATGCTGTTCTTGATGCTTTAGAGGCTCTTGGAAAAGCTCAAAAAGGCGATGGACTATGGTCTCTTACATAAAGAAATACATAAAATGTAGTGCTCTAGCTTAGAGGGTAGTTGTAGCTGGATGCATTGCAAGGTAGTTTTCCAAGTATTCTTTGAAAAAGTAAAATGGCGACAATCAGGTCAAACCAAAACCAGCCTTCAACGGCAAGTTTTGGCACTTTGTAGACGATATTACCTTATTCAAAAAGTAACGCTTTACGTTTGTTAGCTAGCACTATCAAGTCACACTCAAAGGTAGTGCTTTTGCTCAAAAGCCATTATTAACTCTGTGTTCAAACTGACCGAATTATCCTGAACAGGATAAGGCTTTTAAGTAACAATTAATCTAACATTACTGCCACAGCTAAAATAATGTCTGCTATAAACCACCAACCGGAAGTTAATAAATAGAAAAAATTAGAGCGATTAATTGATTTTTAAAAGCCCGAAACCTGAACACTTGATGTCAGCAATTGGCACGTAGCAGTCCTTGAAACCTACCGATATATCCAGTACTGAAGGACTGCAAGGTGGCACTGGCGGCGGTTATCAGAATCTAATATTTTTTCCCTATCGTAGCCTCTAATTGCTATTAAAAGGCCTCTGCCGCTAATCGCCCCATATCAACAGGGTCGCGAGTTAATAGTTTAGTTGTAGTCTCTAAGGTTTTATTGCCAAGCAAATGATGAATATATGACACATCAAACCCCTTTCGCTTAAGTGTTACCGCAAACGTTCGACGACCAGACAAGATACTAGCCCCTTCAATCCCTGAGAGCTTCATGAGTAGCTTTAAGTGCCTATTGAGCGCATCGCACGAATAAGTAATCACATCCTTATCAGATGTTTTCGACACGACACTAAAGCCAGCCCCCTTGTTAGTGAAAAATAGAGCCTCAACAGGATCAAGCCCCAAGTAATGATCAGGGTGATCGCCTAACCCAACATGGCTGCTCACTCTAAGATTTATATAATCCTGGGTAAGCTCACGTAGCTTTATATTCTTTAGGTAAACAATCCGCTCTTCGCCATTAAATGAAGGGTTGCCCCGTACTGCGAATTCAGATTTAAGCTTGCCTGATTTATGTAAAACATCACGCACTTGAATGCGATTTATTTCTAATGTTGTGCAGCCTGTACCCAAAAAATAACCGAGTAAACACAGATCCCTAACAGCATTAGAGCTAGTTTCAGCGGTTACTTTAAAAAGCCACCTTTTCTTATCTGGCTCTATCAGTGGAGGAAGTGCCAATGTCGTAATACCCCATTAATATAAAATAATACCGACAACGATATGTCATTACTATTAGATAAACAAGCACAAATACTGACAAAATAGGACTTCCACGGAAAGTAGGGCAGGGCTTGTTCACCGCGATAGGCACAGCCTTATCCCCGTTTTCTGTGCATAACTCGCATTCATAGAAGGTCAAAACAGGCTGGTTACGAAAATGATTGATAGCTTTGCTACAAAGAATAGGGCGCTAACTCTTCACAAGCTCAGCGGTCAAGGGATAAGTAAAGCCTATTCAACACACAAGGCATCACCAACCGCCACCACCCCCGAATATAACAACAATAAACGCCAAGCCGCATAATTAATCGGACGGGCATCTTTTTTATCTGAAGGGGCTTTCCATTTCCTAACCGTCGATGAGCCTTTTGATGGATTCCATGAAACGCCTACAAGTTGAGCCGTTTTATTTTGCGACCATCCAGCCAACTCAAGCAGTCGTGCAACTTCTTGCGGGGTGGGGGGCTGGTAACCTTGATGGTTAAAATGCAAAGCGCAGGGTCTATTTTTAAACGCTTCTAATGTGGCAGGCAATACACCACCTACATTATAAATAGGGCTTTTTTCACTCATTACAAACCTCCAATAAGAGGGCCACCCCTCTTATTAATTTAATATAATAAGGGCTATAAAAGCCCTGTCTCTGCAAAACTAACCATATCCAATTGCGATACAATAATATGATCTAACACCCGTATATCAAACAACCTCAAGGCTTCAATCAATCGACTTGTAATTTGCTTATCAGCCAGTGAAGGGGTTGAAAGGCCGCTCGGGTGATTGTGTGTGATTATTATCGCTGCCGCATTATTTAAAAGTGCCTCTTTTGCAACTTCGCGTGGGTAGACACTTGCTCCGTCAATTGTGCCTCGAAACAACTTAATAAATTTGATTAAGCGGTGTTGATTGTCCAGCATTAAAACACCGAAAACCTCATGCTCAAGTGCAGCCAGATGCAATTTACAAAAGTCTTTAACGTGAGAGGGGTTTGTTGCAAGAAGGTCTTCTCTTTTATACAAGCTTTCAATAATCGCAATACCCTGATTAATTATAACTTGGTCATTTTGATCTATCATTGGAAAATCCCGATAAAGTGGACTTGGCTCAGTGCCCGTCCTACACAAACCATAATACGCCCCATAGGGGCGGAATACAAGCCTTATTTATACTCATTTTAATTCGATATACAATAATTACTGAAAATATTTTGATCGCGCATGAAATGCGAATAGCGCCCTGTTCTGGGTCGCTTCAGCGATAAATCATTTTCGTAACCAGCCTGTCTTGACCTTTAACCAATGAAATTTAAAGTTTTTGATCCTAAGTGGCTTGAGCTTCGATTAGCCCTACTTTTAAACACCTCAAACAGATTTGTACCTAACCTGCACATCTGAACTAAACTGTTTACTCATGCTTGCAATTAATAATTGGTATTAAAAAGATAACATCAAAACAAACTAAGGATAATTATGAATTTATCTGAATTATTAAGTGAAGAAAAAAAAGAAGTTGTTCCGTATGGCAGTGATGTTTCATCTGGAACTTATGAGTGTGCAGACTGCGGTTATAAGTACTCAAACCAATCTAAAAAGTCATTGCCGCCTTGCCCTGACCGCAATAATAAGCCACACAGCCTTAATGGGTGGAAAATATTAACAGGACAAGGTGATGCAAAAGAAGATCCGTATCCAAATAAGAAAGGCTAACAATATCTAGTGAGCCAAGGTTTCGATTATCCCTTCTAATTGAATTCATCAAACACTAGGGTACAGAATCTAAAAGGTTGAATCTAGGGAGACTTAAAATGAAAAAGCCCCGCACTTAGCGAGGCTTTGTATTCTCTTTACATAACCACCGGACTGCCATCCAATGACTATTTGTGAGAGAGGAAGTAACTACTGACACCTAAAGTATATTAAAACAATGCAAAATACGCAACTAAACGGTTGCATATCTATAGATATGCAACCGTTTAATTTAAAAAAATATTTCGTCCCCACAAAACGTACCTGTCATGTTATTATCACCTCAAGTCAGAAGAAGCATCTACTCCAACATTGATGATGGCTGTTCCGACTAGAGACATGATACCTGTGTCTCTAGCAGGGGTTGTCCCTAAGCTTCCTTCCTGGGCCTGCCAGCTTAGGTCGTTACGGAAGTAAGCAATCGATGTCGTGAGAGAGGAAGTAACTACTGACTAGTTAACGTTCTCTCGCGCATCTGAAAGTAACGATAAGATGTGAAAAACGATATCTCCGTTAGGAGATCGTATGAGAAAGCGCTTTACGAAAGTGATGTTGTTTGTCTTGTTGATGATCATTCCTGCGAATCTACCGTCTTTTGATTTTAAGGCATCTGTTTTTGACATTCATGTCGAACAGTTGATCTTAATTGATATTACGGTGGTGATCGCAAGTGATCCTCTCGATAAGAAGGAATAGCACGCGGGAAGAGGATAGCTTGCTATCCTCATTCTTTACCTTTCTTTTATTTATTCGATAGTATCATTTACCCTAACAATCACAAATACTCTTTCCTGAAGCCGCATGAATAGTGATTGTTATAGTATTTGATAACGTTATAGTATTTTATAACCTTCTCCTACAATCAGCCGCCTTCATACTGGTTTCTTCAGTGGGCTTATCTTTCTGCATGAGTTTCGATTACCTCTTCGAAGTGAAACAGGCACTAGCTTGCAATGGTACGTTATGCGTTCATCAACTTTCTGAATTCAGAAACTAATATGTCCCGAAGCTCATCAATATCTGATTCTGAATGTTTTTTTAGTTTCCTTGCCTCCTCAAAAATGATTTCAAATGAACCTTCATGATCATCATAATCAAGATTTTTACCAAAAGTATTTTCGTAAAAAATTATACTTATATTTGATACTGCCATACCAAATTTTGCTATTTTCTTATAACTTGAATCATTAAAAAATATAACGGTATCCCTTGCTTTAATGGACAATTGATCAGCCAGCTTAATAAGGGAACGGGCAGAAAAATGATAACTTTGCAGCAATTCACCTTGGTTAATAGTGTTCAAGCTGTATCGTTTAGTAAGCTCTAAATAGACCTCATGCCATTGAATAATGATCCCAAAAAGCTCTTGAATCGCTTTGGATCGTTGAGCATCTAACCGGGACAAACCAACATGCTGCTCATGGGCATAAATAGACATTTGGGTTTTGAGTGACACGGAACGCTCATCAAGCTCAGCCTTATACTCTGCTATTTCTTTTTCCAGAGCCGCTTTATGTTTATTACTCTCGTGGGTTAACTCCGTTTTATGATCTTCAATTGCTTTGGTTATCTTAATATCTATAAACCCTTTCCACACAATCATAAGGGCCCCTCCTGCGCCCACTAGACCAGTAAAAACCAACTCAATGAATGTTTGCATTATGATAAGCTCCTGAGTCAGTCTATAAATTCATTTACAAAAATAACTTTAATATTTTCACTACCCCATAACTCAACATATAAGCGAGCGATTAACCCCCTTATCTTTTCTATATCCTGGGGCTGCACCTCATCAAGCAATGATAAGCCTGTACTCACTGTCACTTTATTTTCTATACCATCCTCGATGCCAACGCCTTTCAATAAGAAAACATTGGCAATCAAGTCAAATGACTTAGGTTCAAAAATAAAGCGCGGCCTACGTAGATCATCAAGAACAGAGTTGCTATCACTCATACCTATTACCTCTAGAGAATTATAGGAATTCACTTAGTAGAGTATAGGCTAATCTATACTGAACACTGACCCAAGACCGTATAAACAGTGATTGTTGCACTATGCTGCAACGTTGCATTCTGACGCAACAATGCACGTTAAGGCACATTCACGTTTTATTGCTTTAGTTTCGATTACCCCTCCTTTTAGAAACAACCTTTTTTCCCATTTTCGGCATTCCTTTTTTTATTTTCAAGCAAGCAAGTAAAATCAATCACTTAGCCTTATGGACCTGCGTCACTGGCGCGAGTACCTGGGCACGACCGCACCAAGTCTTTTTATGTTTCAGCAGAAGCATAAAATCTTGCTATGAGTTTCTATTATCCTTAGTGTAATAGAAACTATTTACCGAAAACTAAACGGAATTTAGGGGGGGTAAAACTGAATAAATAGTAACCAATTGCAATTCCCCTAGATAAAGTGTGAACGGCCTCACCTTATACCGTATTTATCCACAGAAGCGGTGAGTAAGTTTTAAACCTAGACAGCCTACTAATAGGTTACAAGGTAACGCTTATTGCTAAAGCAATCACAATGAAATTTAAAGCCCTTGACCGCTCAACTTGTTGAGTTAGCGAAGCGTTGCGCACTGGTTTGGTGGCGTAGCCATACTACGCTCATTATGGCCAAGCTTGTTTTGACCTTTATCTTTTTATCGCTTTAGTTTCATTTCCCCCTTCGTGTGGAACCCACCGCCTCAACTACACTGGTTACAAACTACAGCTACTTATATAAAACGGGGTAACGATAATGAAAAATGAATTTGAGCCTATGAAATTAAACCTTGGTTCTCAGCTCTGAAACCAATCATTTGATACGCTATCTAAGTTTTTGACCATGAAAACCGCTTATCTGGGGGCGCGTTTCAGATCTGACGTGGAGAGCACTCCGAAAAATAATTTCAGGCAAGGAAGTGGCGTTTTCAGCCAAAAAACAACCGGATAATCGGCTAAAAACTAACATTTTTACACAAAACGAGGAATAATTGATTCCCCCGTTCCTGGGCTAAGCAAACATACTCTTTAGCAAATTATCCGTAGTAGAATATTCGCCCGCTTCGCCCAGCTTATGCGCTTCCAGTCCTTCGTATTGCGTAAACCCTTTCTCAAGCTGTGTCCGCATAGTCATAGGAATATGCGCCAGACCTATCTCGTCTTCAGGTCGAGGAATAGGGCAGACAAAGACCTCATCCTTAATCGACCAGTAAGGGGGTTCATACAAGGTGATGTATTCCCCATTTTCCAACTGAAATTTCATGCCCTGTTTAGGTTCGACGGGTAACTCAAGAACAGGCAGCCGAGCGAGCTGTTATAAAACCATTGGGCGGTGTTACCTCAAACAGTAGTTTGGCTTTAATCATCTCGCTTTTTCCCCACAACCACGGCCCCACGGGTAATTGAAAAGCCCGTATCCCCTATATAATTCGGGCCTTTCTTAGAGCTGGCATGACAGGCCTCTGAGCTACCGAGAGAAACAGGCACGACATTAACCACCTCATAGCCATCCCTGTCAAAATCATTGTATATTTTATTAAGCTGCTCGGCATAGTGTTCCATATCAGGCACTCGATTATGAACGACTAGCTTTTCTTCCGGTTCTTGGCCGAGTATTGCCCCCACAAACCCAGGCTGCTCTTTCACTTTTTCTGTACTTAGCCCCACATGAAACCAATTGGTAATGAATTTTTCTGACATAGATATAAAGCCCTTTATTCGTTAATGGGTTATCCGACTGGTAACCTCTATAGCCATATTGGGGGCTGAATTCGCTGAGACAAGGCCTAATGCTCCACTAAATTAGCCTTTTTCAGCATTATAACCGGCTAAAAACGAATATTTTTGAACAATAAAACGAGGAATGCCTAACATCCCACCATATAAAGAAAGTTTTAATAAATGAATAATCCGTGGTCGTAACCCGACTAGTTTTTATCAGTATGTTTTTAGGCGTACCCCTTAATAGGTTACCTTGTAACGTTAATGAAATTTAAAGCATTTGACCGCTGGCTTAGCCGGTTAGCCGAGCATCGCGTCTGGTCTTTAAAATTCCTTTCCTACTAAGCCCTCTTTTGAGTCTGACTCTAAAGAGAAGGGGGTTCATTACTGTGTAGAGATGATGTTCAGGTATCACGACAGGTACCATGAACTATACTTTCTGTACGTTCTTTGTAGCTACAAAAAGTAGAGTAGAATGTATGAAAGGATTCATTAAGGGTATATCTGAAGTTTCCATAAGTTCATTATTTGTTGAGCTTGAATGGTTTTTAATAAAATCTTGAACAGGTACGTTTGCACGAAGATTCAAGTAATCAGTCCCTAAAAGAAAACTATTATAAGTAATTGATAAACAACCGGTAAAATAGCAATAGAAAAATACTAGAACTAAATATATGAAAATCCGTCTCATGTGTCACTAATATATGTGTTCATATAGATAACGTGTTAATATCGCATTTTTAAAGCGCCGTACAATACAGAGGAGTGAAAAGGGTTCCGTGAAAAAGAAAAAAGCAAACAGTATAAGAACATTACACCAAGTACCTATGCCTCCGGCCTATCATGGAGCGGTAAAGAAGTACGCAGATGAAGAGGGGAAAATACTCAATGAGGCATATGATGAAATCATAGATTGGTTCTTAACTACTGCAAAATCAGACCCCTCCTTGTTTTACCTCATGTCGCCCAAAAAGACTAGTAAATACACCTCACTATGGCTGTCTAGTCGAATATCCAATAAAGTAAAGAAGCAAGCAGAAAAAGATGATGTATCAATGAATAGGGTAGTATATTCGGCGATGGTTCATTTCTTGAAGTCTAAAAATTACCTTTAGTAATTGACTACCTCGCTAATGCGAGGTTAAATACGCAAAAACTTTATATGTTTTCATATAATATATAGCTTGGATGCGTACTAATGACAGTGAGTGTTAAACAAATCAAAATTCTGCAGTCTCATCATGAGATGATTAAAAAGATTGCACAGGAAAACAAGGAATTAGTTCAGGATATATGCACTAAAGCAATTGAAAAATTTGTAGTGCGTAGAGAAAGTCATCAGGGTGTTTACCTAGAATATCTATCCTCCCCATCAGAAGGGCAGTACCAGTCATATTGGCTCGATCAAGATTCCATTCAGTATGTCAAAAAAATTTCAACGATAGATAACACGTCAGAGAATAGAGTGCTTTACACTGCACTATTTCAGTACCTTCAAACACACAATTAAATTTTATATGTTTTCATATAAAATAATGTTGAAGATTTATATGTTTTCATATAAAGTCGAAATCAGTTAGTTAATTTATATGAACTCATATAAATATATTTGATTTTATAGGTCGGCTCTAGCATGAAAAGATACACCCTGAAACATGTTGTGATCAGTATGTTGTTGTTCCCAGTCTGTTCCACGGCATCAGAATATATAGTCCAGGAGAAAGATAGTCTTTGGTCTCTTTCGATGGAAAATTATGATGATGGCTTTCAGTGGAAAAATATATGGAAAGCCAACGAGCATATTATAAATCCAAACCTGATCTATCCTGGCCAGGTTCTCCGCATTCCAGAGTTTCAATCAATAACCAAGACTACTAGACAACCTAAAGTCGAATCGACAAAAGCATCAATAAGCACAACCACCGCAAACAAAACAGATACTACTTCCTCTTTTACTGTCACTCCAAAAATAAAGAGACCACTTAATTATAGGGTTTCTAAAGTAAATGGAAAAACGGTGATACAGCGCAATGGGCAATTTGTCATTGTTGATGTTAGTGCACTTAAACCTGAAGCAGCAGCAAAAATCAAAGCTGGGAAGGGGATATACATCGATCAATCTCTTTTAGAAAAGGCAATTAAATAATGAAGAAACTACTCATTGCTCTAATGCTGGTTATTAGCTGGAACGCATTCGCTGATGTGACTACAAATTCTCTCCAGGATGCTCAAGAGAAATTTCAGAAAACATTTACTAATCAACTTATCGTTAGTTTCGAAAAAGGGCCTATGGATGGCCTTTACGAAATAAATGCTGGAGGCAAAATAATTTACTACAACCCAGATAACGAACTTCTAATTTTTGGAGAGATTTACACTAAGGACGGTCAATCTTTAACTGCAGAAAGCATCAAAAAAACAAGCATAAGTCTTTTAGATAGGCTTCCAATGGATCAGGCCTTAGTACTTGGTGATAAGGATGGAGTACCCATTATTGAATTCACAGACCCTGATTGCCCTTACTGTTTACGATTTAACAACTATATCAATTCGTCAAATTACAAAGTAAAGAGAATTATATTTTTTGATAGCCGAATCCACCCTTCAGCACAAGAAAAAATCATACATATTCTATGTGCAAAAGATAAAGAAAAAGCATTTAAAGATGTCTATAACCGAGTGGCAATGACATATAACAACTGTGAAGCAGGCTCAAAACAGGCTGCTGCACAACAAAAGGCTTCAGAGGACATAGGCGTGAGTGGTACACCTACGTTTATCCTCGAAGGTTCCCTGGTAACAGGGTTTAAAAAATCCGCAATTGAAGACTATTTAAGTCGTAAAACGCGGTTCGCTTTAAGCAAAAACTAAAGGAGATAAGAAAATGCTAAAGGCAATACAAGTAGAAGGTAAATTAAAAACAATTAAGCAAAAGCTTAATACCAAAACAACAGCGGCTTTCGTTGCTGTCGCTACAGGTGCTGTAGGTAGTGGTGCTGCTATGGCAATCACAGCCCCTATTTCCGGTTCGTTTGCGTATGATTTATATGATGTTGCGGTAAACGATATTCTAAATGGTGCCCCTGGCTTTGTTGGTGGTTTAGTAGGCGTTGTATATTCAGCCTCCAAGCTAGGAGCTAACTGGATGCTGGCATCTCTTGGAATATTAGGAAGCACAGCGGTACTTCAAGCAGACACAATCACCACATCGTTAGGTGCGTTGATCTAGTCTGGCAAAAGAATACGGGAGTAGGATTAATGGAAGAAAAAATGCCTGAGTACCTTCATTTACCATTGCAAATTCTCTGGTTTGATACCCCTGAAATTGTGGTAATCGTTATGTTTTATTTATTAACGATGATTTTTGGAGGGCTTACCTGGCTGCTTCTGCTCGTTGGTCCTTACTTCCTTATTCGTTTTAAAAGATCAAAAGAGCGAGGTTATTTCCAGCACCTTCTATATCAGTTTGGATATGCGCAAATAAAAGGATATCCACTTCCAACCGCAAATAAATTTTATGAGTAAGTGTGAGCTATGAAAGATTATTTAATCAAGCGTTACATGCAATCATCATCCAATGTTTTCGCAGAAAACAAACTTTTGCGTTATGCAATCGCAATCATGCTACTCGTAACATTAATAAATAGTGTATCAATTGCCAATATCAAAGATTCAGTGCAAACCCACATTATTCCCGTCGGTACTCAGTCAAATTTTATTCTAACTGGATCAACCGCCAATGATGATTATTTAAAAGCAATGGCGCGATACATTGTACATATGACAGGAAATATGACCCCCGCATCAGCAAGAGGGCAATTTAATGAATTATTGACATTATGGCATCCAACAACTTATGCGGAGTATAGAGCTCGATTCGATAAGTTGGCGGATAGTCTAGAGCGATACCCATCTATTTCGTATCACATTGTTTGGGATGGGGAAAGACCTATTAAGAAAGAAGGCGATAGCCTACGCATAAATGTAATAAAGAAAAAATTAGTTGGCGATACGGTTCAGAGAAAAACCCAGCTGGATATTGAAATCAACTATGTCATAGAACAAGGTCGTTTTTTCATCGTTTCAGTTAAGGAGGTAGGTGGTGAGCAAGTTTAATACACTATTGGTGTTAGTGGTGTTGGCAGCCGTTGGAGCGGTAGCCAAAGCAGAGATAATTCCCCCTGAAGTTGTTACGACAGTTGTAATGTCGAACAGGGATGTTAACAGGGTTGTTTGTACTTCAGGCAATATAAATGATGTCTATTACTCACAAGAAAAAGGAGTAATAGTTACGAACGATGGAAGGAATGCTTACGTCAAATTCCTGATAAAAAATGATGGCTTGAAAGAGAGTCATGTGTCCATCAGGACAGAGTTATACATTGTATGTAACGGAAGTGTATTTACCTTAATGGTTGAACCTAAAAACATTGAGGCACAAACCCACCGCCTGTCGTCAGGCACAGAAAACAACATAAAAAGCAACATATCACTTCTTGGCCCATTAGCTGAAGAAGAGCGAGCATTATATCTCACAATGGCTGTACTGAAAGATGATATTCCTGATTCTTTCACAGAAGAAAAAGCACAAATGTACTCACGTGAATGGCGCTTTGATGTTATTGATGGCGCGGAGGTAGCTAAAGAGCGAACTATTAGAGTTGATGGATTAGGCTTATTCCTCACTGAGTATCGAATTAAAGCAAGAGATGAGCTTTATCTAAAAGAGTCATTATTCCTTCAACAATTCTTTGGTTTAAACATGTTCTCAATCACTGTTGATCCACTGCATATTAAACCAGGCCAGGTTGCTAGAGTACTGGTTGTTGAAAAGGAGGTTCGTTAATGAATATTCGAGATTGGTGGGATGATCTGCCTTCAGATAAGCGAAGTAATTTTCAAAAATATGGTGCAGGTATTGCCCTTATACTTGTTTTACTTGCCTCCTATTACATGACGGGGCGTGATGAAAAAAAAGTCGAAATAAGAGAAGACAAACGTGAATTAACAATAGGTACCGATCTCTTAGAAGATGATATCAGATCCAAAGTAAATGAAGATATGGAGGTAGAGAGAGTAATAAATAGCGATCAATCTCGCCGATTAGAAGCGCTTGAATTAATGGCGTCCGAGCTTCAAAAAGAAATGCCTCAATTACAGACCACGATGAATAAATTAAGGGACGATCAAAATAGCAAACAAGAAGAAGATACGGAGTATCGAGCACCAACAGGAAAACCTTTATTCCCGGAGCCTCCAGCATACTCGCCAGGACAGGGCAGCACTGTTGAAATTGCATCAGCACAAACAGTAGAGCCAAAATTAATTGGAGGTATCGGTAGGGCTGAAGGCGCCACAGTAAAAAAAGAAAAGAGCACAAAAAAAAAGAAAACTATCTACCTCCCTCCCAGCTTTATGAAAGGAATTCTTTTAACTGGTATTGAAGCTGAAACAGCGATGGATGCTAAAGCAGAACCTGAACCCATAATGATTAGAATTCAGGCTCCTGCAATATTACCCAATTCCCTTAAAGCAAATCTTAAAGGGTGTTTTGTTGTTGCAAGCGCTCATGGGAAACTGAATAAAGAGCGAGTTGAAGCTCGCTTAATTAGTATGCACTGTATGGCTCTTAACGGAGAAGCGGTTATCGACCAAGAAGTGAAGGGCATGGTTGTTGATGCCGACGGTAAAAAAGGTCTCGCGGGAATCGTCGTTAGTAAACAAGGAGCAATTCTCGCTAGAACAATGATTGCGGGCGTCTTTGGTGGTTTAGGGGAGGCAGTAACACTAACTAATACAACTACATCCACAAGCCCTCTTGGGGTCACGCAAGTCATGGACCCCGAAAAAGCGCTGCAATCAGGGCTAGGGCAAGGTATTAAGTCGGGAGCGATGGAGATGCAAAAATTTTATATGGAATTAGCTAGACAATCTACGCCAGTTATTGAAATAGGTGCAGGTAAAGAACTAACCGTTGTAATTACTGAAGGTGCCATTTTAGAAATTAAGGAAACTAATGAATATGAAATCTAATAGATTATTATTAATAGTTATGACACTGCTATGCTCTAGTGGATGTTCTTTGTTGATGCCTTATGAAGAAGACTTTGCATGCAGGCTAGAGGACAATTATGGAAAATGTATTAGTATGGAGGATGCCTATAAGGAGGCAGTAACAGGGGAGAGCCAAGGAGAGTATTTAAGAAAAAGTGACTATGTGGAAGAGGACATTTCAGATAGCGAAACTGAAAAAAAAGAAAACCATAGTGTTAAAAAACAGACTGATAAAGAATTTATTACCTATCGACAGAATATGTATAAAGAACTGTCAGAGCTTATTGAAGATCCTGTCACTCCAATGCTAAAGCCGCCAAAAACAATACGAACCCTGATTTTACCGTATTCTGCCAAGAACGAAAAAGTACGGTTATTTATGCCCCGCTATGTTTATTCCATTGTTGATGACCCTCGATGGGTTCTGGGTGAGTACCTATATAAAAAACCAGAACTAACCAACGGCATTCTTGAAAGAGGGGCACAGTAATGATCGCTAATACTATATTAGGAGGAGAAGGTGGTCTAAAGAAATCAGATATTAATAAGTTAACACAACGAGATACCTTCTCTGAATTTCTCCCTTGGCTTGGATATAGGGATGACAACAAATCGTATCTTAATACTGATAATACAATTGGCTATCTGTGGGAATGTACCCCGTTAACATTTATGGGGCTTCGAGAAGTAAAGCAAATTGAACAGTTGCTCCGGGGATCTTTTCCGAAAGGCGCTGTGATGCAGTTTATTCTATATCCAGATCCATATATCGGGGACTTTCTAACTGAATATAGAGCTAATAAAACACGAAAAAACGATCTGGTTCAAAAAACTGTAGAAGAATATGCGAAGTACCTGGAAGATGGAACCAACGGACTTAAAGCCCTACATGGCATTCCAGTAAGGAATTTTCGAGTTTTTGTTTGTCTAAAATCTGAAGAAGAAATACCTGTTGATACCATTTCGTTAGTAGAGGAAACATTATCTGGAGCTCACCTTCACCCAAGGTCGATGCCCGCCAGTGAATTAATTAAATGGATGCGTAGGTTTTTTAACGGACCTAAAAACACACAATCAAGCTCCTATGATAAGACCGTTCCAATACGCAAACAAATTATTAATGCAGAAACCGAGATTGAGTTTAATAAAACAACCGCTCGTATCGGTGGAGTCTATGCCCGCTGCCTCACTCCCAAAGCCAATCCCAAGATGATAGATCCTCTCAAAACTAACAAAATGGTAGGAGGGATCATGGGAGGGGTAGATGATGCGGATCAAATTATCACACCCTTTCTTTGGAGTGTGAATGTAATTTTTGATGATGTGAAATCAGAAATTAGTAACAAGGCCTCTATGACCATGATGCAAAGAGGAACAGGGTCATTTGCTAAAAAAATACAAAAACGTGTAGAAGAGTTTGGATGGGCGCTGGATAAACTGGAAACTGATACGTTTATTAAAATTATCCCTTCGTTATGGGTATTTGCAGATAGTGAAGAAGAGCTTAGAGATTCTTCCGCTCGCGCTAAACGAATGTGGGAAAATTTTGATTTTGTAATGCAAGAAGAGTCTCGTTTATCCAAAGTAATGTTAATTTCATCTCTACCATTCGGGTTATATACGGCAGGGCAGAACATCAACCTTATTGATCGAGATTTCTTGGTTCCGACCTCAACAGCGGCTCGATTCTTACCGTTGCAAGGGGATTTTAGAGGGGCTAGCCGTCCAGTTCTTCCTTACATAGGCCGTAAGGGGCAGGTAATAGGTGTTGATCTATTTGATGATCGATCCAATAACCATAACTTTGTAATTGCTGCCGAGTCAGGATCAGGAAAGTCATTCGGACTTAATTTTCTTGCGAATAATTATTACGCAAGTGGAGCGCTTGTTCGAATAGTTGATATTGGTTATTCCTATAAAAAACTGTGCGCGACCAATCGCGGTCGATTTATGGACTTTGGGGAAGAAAAAATAATCATAAATCCATTTTTTTGTAGTTCAAACGATCAAGAAGATATTGAAGAAAACCAATCCGTCGCTTCAAATATTATCGCGGAAATGGCTTATTCGGCTTCTGGTGCAACATTGCATGAAACTGAGTGGACGTTAATTAAGAATGCCGTTGACTGGGCCGTTAAAAAAGGTTTGGTTGAAAATGGAATTAATGCGGTTCAAGATTATTTACGCACATTTCCGAAATATGCAAACACTGAATCTGGCGACCTTGATTTTGCAATATCAAAAGCCCGGGAGTTGGCATTTAACTTAAGTGATTTCACAAGTACTGGACGTTATGGCCGGTTCTTTAATGGCCCGTCAACCTTTGATATCAGTTCAGATGAGTTTGTTGTACTAGAGTTAGACCGTTTAAAATCGAAAAAAGAGTTATTTACAGTGGTTGTAATGCAGGTAATGAATAGCGTTACACAAGATCTTTACCTTTCAGATCGACAACAACAGCGTTTTATTTTATTTGAAGAGGCCGCTTCATTTCTTAAAGGTAATGGTGTGCATGATCTATCTAGATTGGCAAATATTATCGAAGAAGGATACCGAAGAGCACGAAAATATCACGGGTCATTTGGGATCGTAATGCAATCAATACTGGATGCCAAAAGTTTTGGTTCTATCGGAGATGTAATACTCAACAATGCAGCCTATAAGTTTTATCTGGAAGGTAAGGATTACCAAAAAGCAGTTGATGAAGGAATACTGAATTATAAAGGACTAGACGTTGATCTTGTTACCTCGATAAAAAACAACAAACCGAGATATTCAGAAATGTACCTAGATACACCTTTTGGGAGGGGGGCGGCCAGGTTAGCAGTTGACCCATGGACTTATTGGGTGAATACAAGTGCGGGTAAAGAGGTTGCGGCTTTCGAGGCGCTTGTAAAGCAAGGTCTAACACCCCTTGATGCACTTGTAAAACTATCAGGTGTTAGAATCTAAAATGACTAGGCTCTTTTTCCTCTTTCTATGTTTATTTGTGTCAATAAATATATCGGCGACTCCTGCAGATGTTGCTAACGCTGAAACTTCAGCGAACGTCGTTATGAGTAATGCAGGGTCAGCTGAAGATATTCAAAAAAATCTAACAGGTCCTATCTTGACAGAGCAGTCCCTTACAACCTTTGACGGTAAATCATTTGATGCACAAATAATGTGCAGTGCCACTAGCGGTTTTTTTGAATTATTTGCTCACCCACTTCCAACGGGAGACCTTGGTTCAATAATGGTACAACAAGATACAACAATGGATGGCGTTTACGATAGGGTTTGGACACCTGGCGTGCATGTTAGTGGAGTTTGTGCGAATGGTGTTATTTCCTGCGATCTTGGTACATGGGATAACTGCGTAGCTCAAAAATGGGTTGTCACCGGCGCTAATGATCTAGCTCTTCAAAGTGTTTCGCTAAAAGAGCTAGGCGGCTGCTACTGTACCAATGATCATTGTGGCGCAGGCTTAGTATGGCCTAACTTAACAAATATACTAACCGATATGGGCGGAGGGGCAGCCTCCGCTTTGGCCGCTAAAAACCCCTATTATGCAATATCTGATATTGTCATTTCAGGCACCTCAGTAAAATACTTGGGCCAGCAAACGGCTGGATGCTCTGCAGGCTCCACCAGCAATGACAGCTATTTTTCAAGCCCTGGAAGCCTTAGTAGCGATGCATTTGCAACCGCTCCAACAAATAGTACTTATGACATTCTTACTACCGGAAGTGCGGCTTCACAAGATACTTCAACCTATCAAACATGTGAGATTCGACGAAACATAACCATGAATGAAACAACGATTAATGACATTATTGACTTTGATAGCGGAACCGGAATGATCAGTGCAATAGGGCCTTCGACATTAAGATTGACACTTGGCTTAGTTGGGAATAATTACTGGTGGGCATCGTGCGGAGATTTTGGGCATAACGTATCATTTAATGTATTGCAGCCAAGCCGCATTATTAGCGCAACCCTTAAACGAGTAAAATACGATGACTGGGTTCAGGTAAAATTAAATAGCAATTTAATCTGGAGTGGCCCATACCCATGGATCGGGAATGGCCCAGCTCCAGGCGCATGCGAACTTTCAACAGAGTGGGAGTCATACCCTAACACTGACTTTACAGGATTAATGTCATCAGGAGGCATCAAGAATTTTGAGATACGAGTGCAAGTTGGGGGAGGAGGAGAGGGCTATGCTTATGCTGAAGTGGAAGTTGATACAGCATGTTATCTAAACCCTGAATTTATCAGTGATAGTTGTAATGCATTTGCTATAGATCCTGATTGTGACTTAATGGAAGAAGATGTTGACGGGGTTCAAACATTTCAAAATTACAGTTCAACAGGGCTTGTCCCATTAGAACAAACCGTTGTGGTTAATGGGGCAGCATGCAATATTCCTGTCACTAAAGACTGGTTCGTAAAAAAGAGAAAATATCGCTGTAAATCAAATTCAACGTGGGATTTCACCAAAGAAATAGAGCGTTACGCCTATATCACAGAGAACTCGACAACAACGGAATATAAAGATCGGGTTGTGGATGACACCGGAGCCGTAACACTATCCAGCGGAGTACTTTCAAGTCCAAATGAAGTAGCCGTACCCGCTTGCGTTCAGGTATGTAAAACAAAAAAAACACGTATGGCAAATGATGTTGCAGTATCAGGCGTAGTCATGGACAAAAGAACCACCAATACCACGACGGATATTTTTTATCATGAATGCGATAGCAGTTCCGCTTGCCCTTTAGAAGCAGGCGAAACACTGGTTAAAGGCTGTGCTTGCCTTAGCGAATGGGCTGAAGCGGCATCTATTATGCAAACATTACGAATGGCAGGAGGCGATACTGTATGTTCAACCGGTATAGAAGTTTCACTCTAATAATAAAAGTTACTATATTTCTTGTTGTGGCTGGCTTCAGCCAAGCTATTTATGCGGCTCCGTTTGGTTGTTTTCAAGATTTAGACCTGAATGGATCACTTGATGGCCCTGGCGAGTCTGCTAGCTGTGAAGTTGGATCAAAGGGCCTTCTATGCCCTATTAACGCAACCTCTTGTACGGTTAACACGAGCGGTGTAGATGTATGCCCTTTGGGGAACTACGCTTGCACCGATACCGGCTCTGGGAAAATGTGCTCAAGTAATATTTGTGTGGATGAAGCGCTTAGTCCTACCGTCATCACCGATAACATTGATGGCAAGATGTATGCAGATGATGGCGCTAAAGGTCCTTCAGGGGAGTGTTTAGGCGTAATAATGATCTTTACCGGCAGAGCGATGACTTGCATGCCGCCAGGAAAGAGTAATGGCTTCAAAAATTGTTGCAAGAATGACGGTGAAATGCTCTTTGACTCGACGGGGAATAAGGTTACTACCTCTACCATTGGTTCCACAGCAATAGGCGGGGCTTATGTCGTAGCAGAACAAGTATACCTGGATATTTCGGCAGGTATGGATATGGGGTTAGCTGCAGCCGACTCTACCGCAGGCGTGATGGACTACATGGCTGCAGGGTTTGATCCAACAACGATAGCGATATCAATTATTATTGCCTTAGCTATCGATTATTTCACTCAAGGTTGCAAGCCGAATGAGCTGGAAACATCGATGTTAAACAGTTCTGGCTATTGTACCTATATAGGTGAATATTGTGCAAAGAAATGGCTTGGGGAATGCGTTCAAAAGGAGCGCTCATTTTGCTGCTTTAATTCAAAACTGGCAAGAATAATTCACGAACAAGGCAGACCTCAATTACTTTCAATGGGAGGGTTTGGGAGTATAGATAATCCTAATTGCAGAGGTTTTACACCTGAAGAGTTTCAAGCATTGGATTTCTCAAAAATTGATTTCTCCAGTTATTATGCAGACCTAAGGCATGATACCGACGCGGTTATTAAAACAAAAATAGAGGATAGTGTGAATGAGTTTTATGACAAAATTGCTCCATAGTGTCATTGTTATTTTAATAAGTATGAGCTCGTTTGCTGAGGTGTCAACTATCGGAAAAGTCTACCCTATCCAAGAACCAGACGCTCTTGAAGAGATAGAGCAACGAGCAAAAAATGTAGATTGGGCTGAAGTGAGTAAAAAGAAAAAAAACGGCTGGGAGGCTGAGCGAAGTCTTAAACTTCCCCCGGCACAAGAAAATATTTCGCGTCAACACTTCCCTTATTATCAGGTGGAGTTTGATGTAACCGATGCTAAAGGTAACGTTATATACCCTAAAGGGTTCAAATATAATCCCCTTGACCATGTAACTCTTCCCTCTCGAATTATCGTCATCAATGAAGGACATACTACCTGGATTAAAGATCGCCTTAAATTTAACGATATGGTGATCATAAGCAGTGGAAACCGAGAAAAAACAAGCAAAATACTTGGGGTGCCTGTTTTTATATTAGATAAAAAACTCAAAGAGCGATTATCAATTAAGTACGTTCCAACCATTATTGAGCAAAAGGTAAATTATTTAATCGTTAGTGAATACAAAGTTGAGGAGGAATTTCCTGATGAATAAATGGATTATATTAATACTTTTTCTATTTTCCACGGAAAATGTATCTGCTAGCGCATGTACAAGCCCCCCTTTGAATTTGATAAGCGATATATCATGGCAGTGTACTTTTCCGATCAGGATAGGAGGGGTCGTTTCAATTAGCCCAAACGAACCGGATACTAGTGATAATACAATGAACCCCGTCTGTGTCTGTAGTGGAGGCACACTTCCTAGAGTAGGCGTTTCCGTTAGCTTTTGGGAACCAGCTAGAATTATTGATACGGTATCAGAGCCTTATTGTATGATGCCACTAGGCTCTAGCCTTGGTAATCCCTCTCCAGGTAAGCTAAATGGGTCACTTGGTCGCTCCTTCGGAAGCTCTACAGCTTTTCAGCAAATGCACAATTACACCTTTCCAGCCTGGGCTATTATGGATATGTTTACGGATATTGAATGCACCGAAGAAACTCAATTTGGTGTTGCTATGATGACCGAAATCATACCGACCTGGAACAATGAAATACTCTCGTTAATTGTTAATCCTGAATCTGTATTATTCGCAAATCCGGCGTCTCAACTCGCCTGTGCTGCAGATGCTTCTGCAGTGCTTATGGGAAGTCCTCGCAACGAGCTTTTTTGGTGTATGGGGTCCTGGGGTAGCGTTTACCCTTTGGCAGGGTCAATAACCGCAACGGATTACGTTGAAGCAAACGCAGGGTTGGCAGCGAGAGCTATCTATTTAATGGGGCGAACCGGACTGCTACGAGACACTGGTTTAGATGGCTGTAGCTATTCATACACCCCTATCTGGCGTAAAAACAAATATAAACTGCAGTTGATGCGGCCTGTTAGAGATAACTTCTGCCATAAAATCGGCGAAACAGGCATGCTATGGACAGCATATAAACAGCCCCCTCAAGGTGCTGACAACTTTATGTGGATGATGTTTAGGAAGGTGAATTGCTGTGTTACATACAATTAATTTAATAATTTTAATTATGATTACAAGCTTTGCTTCTTTAACTTGGGCAGATAGTTTGAATTTTAATAAATCCGACAAGTATAAAAAGGTTCTTGGCGAAAAGAATATTATTGAAATAAGTCCTGAGATAGAAAATCGTATCTCTTCGATCATGGAACATATTAATTCAGAAGCATGGAAGGATAACCAAGCAAGACTTACACTCGATATTAAACGAACACTTAATTTAGATAGTGTTCTAGATGAAAATGAGCCGACTGTTATCTTGACAGAAGATAGAATTGTCTTATTCGTTTCAGAATCCATTCCCTTATCTGTACTGAGAGTTTATGCAAAAGATATCGCTAAAATCAATGGAGTAATGGTTTTTCGCGGATTAAGAGGGGGGGTTGGCAAAATTCAACCCAGCGTTCAAATGATTGGTGACATAATAAAAAAAGATCCCTCTTGTAAAGGGCCGCAATGTGTAATGTTATCGACCAACGTTATCATTGATCCACTTTTATTTAGAGCAAGCAAAGTGTCTAAAGTACCTGCAGCCATATTTCAACAAGATATGAATTTGGCCAGTTATTGCGAAAGGAAAGGCGCGGACACTATGCCTAAAAAGGCAAACCATATTGTCTATGGTGATGCCAGTCTTAAAGGGTTAATAAAAGAATTATTTTACCTTTCAAAAGACCCTAATATTACTCCATTTTTAAAACAACTGGATGAAATCAATGATAAAGGATAATAATCTAATTAAAGCACTGGTATTTGGTTTAATCGCAATCCCTATGTTTTATATATTTAACCACCTAGAAATTATTATTTCAGAATCAATAGATCACCGTTTTTTCTGGAAGATTGATGGGACTCCCAAAAAAGGGGAATACGTTACATTTAAGCTCACTCATCCTTTAATAAGTGTAAATGAGGCAAGATTAACCAAAAAATTAGTTTGCTGGCAAGGCGATATGTTAACAATGAAAAAGCGTGAATTCTTTTGCAATGGAAAGACAATGGGAAAAGCAAAACTCAAATCTACAACAGGTAAACGACTCCCTCTTTTTAAGTTCAGTGGGGAGATACCTCAAGGAATGGCCTTTGCGTCAGGATCACATATTGATTCTTTTGATAGTCGCTACTGGGGGTTATTAAATATTAAGATTGGATCAATACAACGCTTGCATGTTCTTTAATTTACCTTTATTTTATATGAAAACATATAAAATAAACCAAAAGGGATGAATCGTGAGAATGATTACGGTTATTTTAATGCTTATGCTCAATCAATCAGCCTTTGCTTGCGACTTAGAAAGTGAGAAAAAGGGTTACTGGTTTTATAACGAGTGTGAAGTTGAAGAAGTCGAACTAAAGGAAGAGGAGGCTCAATATAAAACGCCTCCCCCTATTCCAGCGCCTTCAAAAATGATGGATATGCACCCAAAAGAGTTAGAAAAACTACTTAACGAACAGAAAGAGTTTGCTATTTGGAAACAAACCCCTGAATCCGTTACAGATTATTATGTGGTTTTTGATGTAATACGACGAAAAGCGCTAGCCTTCACAGCGATATCTAAATACGTCATGTTGATGAAACCTGAACTTAACGCTCGTTCTCAATACGCAATTGTTAGCCCAGGGCGGAAGGTTGCCACCAAATTACATAATAATTCAATTAATAATACATTAAATAAATCTCGTAGAAACTTTGCGATTGTTATGTTTAGTAAGCGCACTTGCTCTTACTGTCCCGTCCAAAAAAATATTTTAAAATACTTTAAAGACCGCCATAACTGGTCACTCAAAGATATCGACATTGATGATAGACCTGACTTGCAAGCGAGATTTAATGTTACCGTCACCCCGATGACCATAATCATTGAAAAAGGCTCTGAGCGCTGGATGCCTGTATCAGTAGGGGTTGAGTCTCTAGCCGACATAGAAAGTGGTGTTGAGCGGGCGGTCAGAATGATGAGAGGTGATATTAGCCCTGAACAGTATATTCTAAACGATTATGAGCAGGGTGGATTCTTTGATCCATCCGCATTAAGAGATAGCCTATGAAAAATAATATACCAACCTTCATAATAACTTGGATTTTTGGAGTATTAACGATTACACACAGCCTTCATGCAGCGGCAGGCTGGGTTGATGATTGGATGGGGAGCGCGACTATTGATTCTCCTAGTTCATATGAAAATCAAAAAAGGGGGTTTTATTCTGCAGGGGGATTTAGAACCAGAAACAATCTATCAACGGATTTTTTGGTTTCTGCTCAAATGCCGAGCTTAAAAGGAGGTTGTGGTGGTATAGATGCATTTCTTGGTGGGGTATCTTTTCTTGATGAGGACTATTTAGTTAAAAAGTTTCAAAACATGCTTCAAGCGGCCCCAGGTGTTGCATTCGATATTGCATTAAAAGTTATGAGTAAAGAGGCGAGCGAATCTATGAAGTCACTAGAGGCAGCCGTCAACATGTTAAATAATATTCAGCTAGATGATTGTGCATTAACTAAAGCTGTTATCACTACACCCGGAGAGAAGGATGGGTCACGGTGGAAAAATATGATGATGGAAATGACAGGTAGTGAATCTATGGATGCAGCTTATAATAAAAGCTATCAACAAGTTAGAGAGCAAACAGAAGCGAATGACGGAAAGCCAACTATCGACCTTGGTGCTCTAATTGGTGGCTGTCCTACTCACTTTAAAGCCATCGTAGCGAATGGATCTATGATCAAACATACGTCTACGCTCATTGGTATGGAGCCATATGCTGATATTATCAGAGGCTATATTGGTGACGTTGAAATCCGAAAAAACCCCACCGATAAAATCCCCCTATCCGGTCAAATATCTGCATGTTCAGAAAATGATTCTTTAAGTATCGATGATATGCTGTATGGAAAAGCAATGGCTAAAAAAGATGAGGCTAACGGAGGGGCTTGCTATACAGATAATACATTGAGTGTTGTTCAAAAAGTTGAGAATGATTTAAGTGCCATTGTTAGTAAGATTAAATCTAAACTAACACTCACTACATCACAAGAGCAATTCATTGAGAACTCCCCCATCCCTATTCTTCCCATTCTAAAAAAAGCAATCGCAAAAAATAACGAGGATATGACTGTTTACATGATGAGCGACTTAGTTGCTACCGCCCTCACGGTTAGAATGTTTAATGATTTATACCGTCAAACAGACTTCATTTTCAGAAAAGTTGACTCACTAACTAGCCAAGCAGGGATTGCTGGAAAATCATCCAGTGGAGCAAAATGTAAACCCGAACTTTACTCAAAACCTTTAACTGACTTTAGATCTCTTCAGCAAGATATCTGGGAGTTTAGGCGTGCCGCAAATCATAGTTATGATTTGAAAATGAAAGAGCAAATTACACATTTGAAATTTGCAGAGATGCATAAAAAAGAAGAAGCCGAATTACGGAAGAAAGCCGCTCAAAATATTAATCTCAAATAATTACGGATTAGATAGTTATTATGAATATTTTACCTAAGGCTTTAGTTCTTATTCTTGGAATATCACTTTCAGTCACTGCGTCTGCGCTTGATATGGATTTCTACACCTATGGTGGATTTGCAGAAACAGTTAATGTTTTTACCCGCTTAGCCATTATATTTAATGATTATGAGTATTTATATCTGTTTGCTGTTACCTGTGTATTTGGAATTATGTTTGGTGGAATTATATTTTTTGGCAAACAATTATTAGGGGGATTTCAAGGAGGAGGCTTTAGCTTAGGCTGGTTATTTACTGTTATTTTAGGTGTCGCTATTTTTAAGGGATTAGTGATACCTAAGGGCACTATTCATATTTATGATCCTGTTAAAAATAATTACAAAGCCGTTGGCAATGTACCTGATTTAATCATCCTTTATGCAGGCGCCATGAATAAATTTGAACGGATTTTTGTAGAAGTTACCAATGCCTCATCAGCCTACCCTTATGGCCAAGAGGCTGGAGGCGTATCTTTTGAGCTTCTTTATAACGCCTCTTCCAGCCCCATTGGTTTTGGGGATGCATACATGACAGAATCTATAAAACGATATTATAAGGATTGCTCGTTTATACCTCTAAACGATGATTCTTCTTCTTTTGATTTTAATCGCTTATTTTACACTACCGATGACATTATGACGGAGTTAGAAAAGTTAAGAAATCCGGCTGATTTTACTGTTTACAAAACGGCAAGTAATAAAAAAGGGATTACCTTATCTTGCGAGCAAACTTGGGATAACTATCTAAAACCTTATTTATTAACGGGCACTAATTTTGATGATGCACTACTATCAGTATGTAAAAAATCAGGATTTAATGTCGCCAGCATAGTCGAGATTACTCGGTGCAAAGAACTTTTAGCAAGAATCAATAAAACTGCATTTGATGTAACGAATGATCATATACACCTACTCAGATCTATGGCGCTATCTAAATCAATCACTGACGCACTTCTTGATCAAAATCCCGATACAGGGCTTAAAGCACTCACCAACAAAGCTCTTATGATGGACGGACTTGGGACATCTTCTGCTGCTTCAGACTGGCTACCTGTAATGAAGTCAGTGATAACTACGATTGTCTTAGCACTAACCCCCTTACTTATCTGCCTTATTGTTACTCCCTTAGTCTGGAAATCATTATTTCTAATGTTTGGCCTATATATTTGGCTCACATTATGGGGCTGTGTTGATGTAATTATGCATGGAATCATAATGGATCAAGCGATAAATGTTTTAGCTGATATTAAACAGCATAAAATGGGGGTCGCATCAATGATAACCGCGCCCGAGGCATCCCTAAAAGCATTAGCTATATTTGGTAAAGCTCGCAGCATGGGAGTAACCCTCGCCACGGTTATTGCCGCTTCAGTATTTGGATTTAGTGGTTATGCTATGGCTGGCATGGCCAGCAACATGCAAGGAACAATAGATAAAGAAGGTACTGACGCTGCAAACAAAAGCAATTCCCCTGCTGGCCACGCACAGCAATTAGACTCTCTCAATAAAGCCTTTGCTACCGAATACAACAATGCAACTCACGGCTTTGATGACACCTCGGCAGCAGATGCATACAACCTGAGTACCGAAACAACACGAGCCAACACTATTATGGATAGCGTTGGTCAAGGACTTGGAACAGCTAAGTTAGCCGGTCAAAATACAGGAGGAGCAGGAGCAGGAGCCTTAAGCAAAACTATGGAAATGGCTCATGCTGGCAACAAAGGGGTTGGTGATCTTTCCAGGCAGATATCAGAAGCTGAAACGGGCCAAAGGATTGGTGGAATTCAAGGAGAGGTGATGGCTCATGCAGCATACGGAGAAACTATCGAAGCTGGCTCTTTGGCAAATAGTTATGTTAGTAGAATGCAGGATATTTCAAGTAAAGAAAGTATAACTGCCTTCAAAGAGCGATTTGATTTAGAAAATGGCTTCGAAAGTACAGAAAAAGATTTCTTTGGAGCTGTAGCTGATATACAAAATGCACCTCTAAAAGGGCAGATGGAGGCCACTGGACAAGACCCAGAAAGACTTGCTGAATACTATAAAAATCACTCATCTCAGGATATGGCACGAACTGAAGCACTGGTTAGAACTGCCAACCATTTCGGAATGGATATAAATGACGTGGGAACTTACGAGGGTATGCTTCAGGGTAGCCAATCAGGTTCAAACCGAGATGTAGTATCAATGATGAAACCGGAGGAAATTGCCGCCGGGTCTACAGCAATGGCCATTCGTTCGGGAACTGAGGGAATGGCATGGCTAAATAGAGGAGAGCAATACGAAGGAGGGGCGAAGCAAATGTTCCAAGATATAAGCGATTATAAAACCTCAAATGACTTTGCGGGATTTCTTGCTTTCTCAAATACTGCGGAGCAGATGGATAAGACAAATGATGAAATGGCTTTAGCTACGCATTCTTCTGGAATCACCTTTTCTTTTAACGCAGAAGATGTTCCGACAATGCTAGATAACGGCATGATAATTGATCCTAAAGTGGGTGACGCGCTTATAGCTCAAGGAGGAGGCACAATGACATCCTCCTTTGACCCAAAAACTGGTCACAGTGTGACGGCCACGTCCCGTACAGGTGAGTCATTTGTTCTTGATAGTAGTTATCAAGATCTTGATTATGAAAAAGTAGATTCAAGTAGAACAGATGATAGGCGTACAAGTATTGAAGTAGGGCATCAAGTTGGATCAAGCAGCGTGTCTACTATGCTGATTAATGAAGAGCAGGGAGAAGTCCTTGAAACTCAGTTACGAGCAATAAAGCATGATGATGCAGCCAGAGAAAATATGATAATGAGTGCAGCAGGGTGGTTAAGTGGAATAACATCATCCAGTTCATCAGAAAACTACACCAATCATAGAGATTTTTCTGCCTATTTAAGTGCCTCAGGTGGAGCAGCTTGGAAGTCAGGCGATCAGGCACTTGGCTTCTTAGGTAAAACAGTCACCGGAGTAAGTTTTAATGCTGAAGCAAGTGGAGGATTAAAAGGGACTACCGGTTGGACAGGAACAGATTCGGAGTCCGATGTCCACAATACCAACTATGCTGTTGTTCGAGATATCTTCGAACAAACTGAAATTAACGCGGAGCGCAGCGCACGAGCAGAAGTTAATATCGCAGCTAATCAATATTTAAAGGATACAGGCAGCGATATGAGCTATGAGCAGCGTGAAGCTCTCTTCGATGAGGCAGTATACGACAACTGGGCAGAAGGGTTGAATGATTCTTTCACTTCCACCGTTGCAGACTACAAAGAAAACAACCAGGAATTTACAGAGGGAACTGAACTATCTGAACAAGTTAAAAATAAGTTAGACCAAATCGATACAATTTCAACAACACCAAATAAATGAAAATACTAACCTTTACTATCATTGGGCTATTTATGAGTTTTAATGGTTTTGCAAATGATATGAGTATCCCAGCTCATATTGCTTGCTTTGAAGGTGCCGCGAAACGGTATCAGATTGATAAATACCTTTTATTAGCTATTGCTAAAACTGAAAGTAATTTTGATGAAAATGCACTAAACATAAATACAGATGGGACAGAAGATTACGGACTAATGCAGATAAATTCATGGTGGATTAGTAGTGGGAAATTAAAGAAAAGAGGTATTTCAAAAAAAAATTTAGTAAGCGATCACTGCATAAATATTCATGTTGGCGCTTGGATATTAGCAGAAAATTTTAATAGCCATGGGGTTAGCTGGAACTCAGTAGGAGCATATAACGCTGGATTTAAAAAAGACAATGCACATAAAGTTCTTAGGCAAAAATATGCCCAAAAAATATATAACCATTATGAAAGATTCAAAAAAAACGCCCTTAATATCAAATAATAAAAATAACCTCACAAGGAAATAAAATGTTTAGTAAAAAAAACAAAATTCCAGCCCAAGCTGAAGTTGAAGAACTAGTTAGTAATGCACTCTTAATAGAGGTTGTTAAGCAGCGTAAACACGCGAATTTACGCACGGCAGCATTTATCTTATTAATAGCCTCTTTCTCTATTTTTAACTGGTTTAAAAATGACCTTACAGGGAGTAGTGGAATCAAAATCCCCAGAGGGGAGGATTACATCTCCCTTGTTAGAATACGCGGTAGCATTCAGCCTGGATCTCCAGCATCACCAGAGTTTATGGAGTCATCTTTAACTAAAGCCTTCTTCGATGAAAAATCCAAAGGAGTATTGCTGATGATAAATAGCCCCGGCGGAACAGCAGTCCAAGGAAAAATGTTATACGACCTTATAACTCGATTGAAAAATGAAACAGGGAAAAAGGTGATTGTTTTTGGTGAGGATGTAATGACTAGCGGGGCTTACATGGCTTCAGTTGCCGCTGATACAATTTATGTAACCGAGTCCACCCTAACAGGCTCTATTGGTGTAATTCAGCAAAATTATGGCTATAAAGAGATTGCAGAAAAAATAGGCATAGAAAGCCGAACTATTCAATCTGGAGAATTTAAACATAGACTTGACCCTTTTTCAGACTTAAAACCAGACGATATCGAGAAAATGCAAGGTGTAATGAGTATTATTCATCAGAATTTCATTGATCTAATTATTTCTCGCAGAGGACAAAAACTCAAAGCTGATCATAACTTATTATTTAGTGGTGATTTCTGGACGGGGAAAGAAGCACTTGAATTTGGACTAGTTGATGGTGTAGGTGAAATATCTTCAATAATTGAAGCTGAGTTTGGGGTAAAGCATTCGCTAGATTATACGGATAGAAAAGGGGTAATAAATGGTATTGGTGATATGTTCACTCAAATGGCAAACTCCTATTTACATGATTTTAATTTGATGGGTTTTATAAATAACAACCCATCCATTCCACGTTAGCGTGGTCTGAGAGTAAAGTGAAGCCATACACTCTCGACTATAAAGGTTTCTGGTTGAGAGGTAGGTCAAGCCCTTTAGGGTTTGGCCCTGGTATTGAAAACCATTTTTCATCATGCTCCGGGACAGACGGATCTACTGGAACATAAATAGAACCACCCCCTCCTTGATTATTACGAAGCTTTGCAAAATTCTCTACAAACAATATTATTAACACTAACGCTATTAACGAAACACTCACTATAGCAAAGCCAATTCCTAGCACTTTTGATGGTAAAAATGAAAAGATAACTCCTATAATTGACCATACAGAAATAACCAATGCTGGATTTATTTTTAATTTCATATTTAATCCCCGTTACATATCCATTTCTATTTTAAAGCTACTCTTAACTTTACCAACAACTTTACTAGCGGTTTTACCGATAGAGTCTTTAATTTGTTCAAACCGGGTATCTTTTATTAAACCGTCACTCCCCATTAGTTTATCATAGCTCAATTTCTGCCCTTCAATTGAAGAGGTCTTTTCCCCTGATCGCTGCTCCAGTCCTGTTGCAAGTTTCTGCTTGTCGTCCGTATAAACGAATGCATCTTGTTTTGCTCTACTAATTCCAACATAAAACGTTTTAATATTCATGAGGTTTTTACGCCAACTCTCAGCGTTAATAATTACGTTCTTGTAGGTTGCTCCCTGGGCTGAGAAGATGGTTGTAGCATACCCCAAATCCCAAAGTTTATTCTCTTTTACGTTGATTTCTAACTGCTTACCATTATTGAATTTTATTGTGGCAACATCACCTTCTATTTTTTGTATTGTTCCTCGATAACCATTTTTTAACTCTTTTTCTTGGTCGGTTTTCTTCCACCTTATTTGATCTCCTTCGCCAATAACTCGCTCTTCTTCTCTGTAGACCTCAACACCATTCTTGGCCTGGCCTGCAATCTTTTGCGGATTCCAGGCAATCAACTCCCCATTCTCTTTTTTTAAGGTAACGATGCCTTTATCAACTCTCTCTACGACTAACCGCTCCTCCTTATTAACGCCTAACGAAACATAAGTACGACCAAATTGAACAACCATACCAGCATCATAAAAACGAGTATTACCCTTCTCCATAAGGGTTAGACCTTCGCTAACCAATACGGTTGTTGAAAGGGCATCCTTGCCAACAACACCCTCTTTTTGAAGCCCAACTCGTATCATTTTATTTACTTCACTCCTGGTCTCATTATCAGGAATAAGTACCAACATCTCTTGCCGTTCATTAGGTGAAAGGGATAAATAATGCTTTACTATTAAGCCAACTCTTTCATCTCTATCATTTACCTCCACAACAGTGTCTTTTATTGCCTCAAGTGATTTGGCTGGCTTATTATCGATACTGTAATAAACCCCACTTAATAATTTTGGGCTATCCTGTTGGCGGCGAATTTCTTTCATTTCAGCTGATTTCATTCCGCCACGAACAAGCTGATGAAATGGTTTCCCCCAATCTATTGCACCAATCTGATGCCTATCCCCCACCATAACTATGCGAGCGCCAGAAGCTTTACTATGGGTAAGTAGGTCTGCGGCATCATCACTATTCATTAGTGATGCTTCATCCACAACCCACACCTGATCTTTTGCTGATACCGTTTTCTTTGCGTTTTTCAATGAATATAAGTGGCTTGCAAGTGTTTGGCTTTTTATCCCCGAATCTTTTTCTAGCTGCTCTGCTGCTGTCCCTGTAGGTGCAAACCCCTTTACCTGTAAACCTCTCGACTCGATAACCTCACGAACAGTATCAAGCATATAGGTTTTACCTGTTCCCGCTAAACCTTGTACACCTACAAGCCGGTCTTTGGATGATAATATTAACCTGGCAGCGTCCTCTTGCCCTTTCTCAAAGCCTTTACCAGAAACTGCTTCACTAATAATTGACCTAGATGCAATGGGCTTATATTGTCCTTTTCCGGCATGCATTAGCCGCTGAATATATTTCTCTTTTTTAAATGCCTTTTCAGTAGTGAAGGCCTGTTTCCCATTAATTTCAGAGGAGATAATAGGACCTTTTTGGACAAGGTGGTCAATTGCTTTCATAATTGAACCAATTGAATTGTTACCTACACCCCACTGCATAGTCTTTCTAACGAGCTCTTCTTTTTCAAAAACTGCCTCTCTTTCAGCAAGGTTTTTGAATGCAAATGTCACATCAGCTAACGCGCTCTCAGTTAGCTTGGAGGATGAAAAGACGTTTTTGTCATGCCCGTCAATAGCCCTTGAAGGATCTGTAGTTTTAGCATTTCCCCCACCACTATTAGTCTCTTCCTTTTCATTTTTGCTAAAATCATTTCCATCCCTAATATTTTCATTTATCTCATTAGCACGTTCTTTAGCGCTATTAATTACCTCCTGAGGGGAATAACCAAGCTCAGTAAGTTCTTTTTTCCAAGACTTATCTATCTCACTTTTTGGGACATCTTTTTTACTCGCTCTTGTCCTAACAGCAGCTTTATCAAACCCTTTAGCTGTACTATATCCAAACTCTTTAACCGCAGCTTTAATCTCTTCACGACGCTTAGAAAAGCTTTTCTTTACCTCATTAGGAACACCCTTTATTTCAAAAGTTCCGGTCTTTGGATTAGTAGTAATTTCATAACCCAATGTCTTAACTAACCCTGCTAGTTCTGAACGATATATCTGACCAAGCAGCATCGAATTATCATATATATTCCTGCTTTCAATAGACCGCCATTGACCGTCAGACCTCTTTGTAGCATTCATAACAACATTATGTGTGTGTAACTGGGGGTCTAAAGATCTAGAGGTTGTATGCAGAAAGGATGCAGCAATAATATTTCCAGTTTTGATTTGTTTTACATCCCCTTTAATGGACTGCCTAGTAACAACCAAATTATCCTGCATAAATCCTAATGCACTTTTAGATGCTTGCTGATGAGCTTTAACCAAACGATCATCACCTCCAGCAAGTGCGAGTATAGAAACTGATTTAGGGGCTGAAAATGTTAAATCCCAGCCCTTTTTATGCTCTTTAGAACCACCTTTAGCGTTCTTACCTAGCATTTCTCCAGAAGGAAGAATGCCATCCATAATATCCTTAAATTGCTTGATATCGACTTCACCGGATATTCCTAGATCTTCAGCCCCTTTCCCTTCCCACTCTGAAACAATTTGTTCCTTATCTCCAGAGGTATAGTAATCAGATTCTGCATAGTATTTTGATGCAACACCGGAGCTCTTTATATTTTTAATACTTAACATTTGTTACCTCTCAAAGAGCAAGATTTTCATAATCCAATTTTGTTTCTGAATTAGAGGACTCTTGCTTTTTGACGGTATCCTGCTTATCAGAACTGATAGTATTGTCCTCCTCCTTGCTCTCTTGATCTTCTAGTTTTTGACCATTAATACTGTCACCAACATATTGATCGCTTGCTTCAGATAGCTCGAATCGATTAATAAAATCAGGAGCAATCTCTGGATAACTTTTATATTTAAGAATAAATTTACCTATAGGATAACTTCGTCCCAATTTTAAATAACCGTGTAGGTCAGGAAGGTTATTGACCTCAGTTGGGATTACAATTGGCTGCATTTTCCGTTGCCGACTTAAGCTAACACCATCACGAATATCGTTAACACCATATGATAATCCCTCTGTTGTCTCGACTATTTCAGTGCTACCCAAGCCTTTAGAAGCCCACTCAGCAGACTCATTTCCGTTAGCACGAAAGATCCCCCAGGTTGAACAAGCTTCGCACAAAGCATTTGCTGCATCCTTCCCATAAATATCCAGCATTTGAGGATAACTTTGAAACCCAATCACCGCACAGCCTCCATACTTTCTTGAATTAGTGAGTGTGTTAAGCAGAGAAGGAACCTTATTAAGCGTTGGTAGTTCGTCTATAATCATCCAAATTCGTCTATCTCGATCACGGGGCAGTGACAAAATGGAAGTAGAGGCGATATCTATCCAAACGGTAATTAGTGCCTTTAGCGCGTCTTTTTGCTCTTCTTTGGAGGTGATGAATACCCAGCTATCTCCCGCATCTTCGTTGGTCCAATCTCGAATCGAAAAACGCTTGCCATGAAGAGGGAGGTACTTCAATGGCCGCGTATAAGTAGCAAGTAAGGTACGGATTGAGGTAACAACTTTTTCACCATCTTCATCTAAAATAGCTGTTGCCTCAGTTCCCTTTATAAAATCTAGAACCTCTTCTTTGGACACCCTTAAGATAAGGTCCATCAACATTGCATTGTTTGCTTTTGGGTTTTTTCCTACCTTTTTGGCAATTTCAGCAAACACTATCCTTGATGCTAAAGCCCACATTGGATCACTACCCAGTGCCTTATCGGGAATCAATGATGCCGCAATGGCGTCATAGTCCCACTCATTTTTTGCGTCACACCAGATATCCCAAAGTGCACACCGGCTATCTAACGGGTTAAGAATAATATCTTTGTCTTTACGGTAGAATGTCTGTACAAAATCCCCCGATATATCATAAACAATGGCACGCTGTTTGTTCTTTCTTATGGCTGCAAGGATCTCTTTATAAGAAACACTTTTACCTGTACCAGGGCCACCTGATAACAAGATGTGTGCAGGTTCAGAAGAGCGGGGCAGACCCACACCGCCAACTGAAATACTACCGAGCTTTTCAGTTGCTTTAACCCGCTTTGCAAGCTCCTGAATAGGAACTAACTCCCCCCCTCGAACAAACTCATCAGTCGCCTGGTCTTTCCCCGTTTTATGAATAAATCGCACTGCAAAAACAAACAAAAACACAGATGATATAAGTGCATAAACAAGAGCATAAATACTTTTTCCATAAGTAAGGTTAACAATATTTATCACTTGAGGATTACTAATAATAGCCGTTGAATAAACGGTAGTTTGCCGTCCATCATGTAATGTAAAAGGAACCTTGGCTTCAGTCTTTTTAAGCAGGTTTACTGCGATATTTGCCATTACCCATTGCTTAGTTACATACCGGTCATACTCCTCTGTAGTTAACCAAAATATGCCCACAAAAAGCAGTCCAAAAGTCATAACTGAAATTGCAGTAAACTTACTAACAACCTGCCAGATCATTCTGAAATAGTGGATCGTTGTTTGGCCTCCTCGGGTAAATGAACCAACTGAAGACCGTCTAAAAGTACTCATAAATCCTCCATTGTTCTCGCAATAAGCTGCTCGGCATCCTGCTTAGCATTAGTGACTAATGTTTCATCAAAATGGCCTGCTAAGCGCCTTGATAGTGTTAATGATTGAATTGAAGCTTTAAGGGTGAGCTCTGTAATCTGATTCATAGATGCACTGCCTTCAAACCCTTTCCTGACTAGTTCCCGCCAGACATCTGACTCATTAACACCTCGTTGTTTAGCAATACGACGAACATAAGCCTGGTGCTCTTCTGGATACCTTACTGATACTGCCTGCATGTGCATTAGCTCCCTGCATGAATGATATATACAAGATTAACATATTTTATATGTTTTCATATAATCTTTGTATACGCATTCAGGCTTAATATTGCACTGTATACGGATATTTCCTTTTAGATCAAAGCCATACAAAATCCACAAATACAGTGTCAACTACTGTCTGTATACGAATTTCCATTTGTAGAACAAATGGTTACATTTGCAACGTAAGTTGCGTAGGGTGTGAAACAAATAAGAGCGAGGAATGAGCAAAGCAACCACCACTAATCTAACTTTCTATATCAAGATAAACGCAATCCCAGGTCTCTCTATTCAATAACAACTTATAACGATCTTGATTTTTAAAGGCCAAAAAGTTACATCCGACATGCCTTAGCATAAGGGACGAATTTTAATTTTTTCGCTTTCTTTTGATATTGATTTAACTGGTCACTATTTATAAGTTTGAAAACCACACGTCTCACCAAATGCATTCACGCAACGAAACAAACTTTAAACATACGATTGAAGATTTATATGATTTCATATAAATTAGTAGGGGAGTCAAAATTCACAATATTGAAAAACATTAAGGAATAGAAATGGCAACGAAAAAAAGTATATTTACAAGTGAAAAGGAAAAGACAACCACGCTATCAACAAAAGTACCTGAATCACTCAAGGATCGGATAGATGTAGTAAACGGAAAATTAAAGAAGGTTGCACCAGGAAAAACATTTAATATTTCATCGATCCTTTCAGACGCAATAACTGATGCCGTAGATCAAGCCGAAAAAGAGCTAACTAAGATTGATGACGAAGGTTCTACAAAGGAAGAGGGAAATCCCCAGACAAGTAACCATTCAAGAGCAGAAGAGTTTCAAACTGAAAGCGCAGAAGCGTAGTAATATGTTTACTAAAATTTAATCACAAAAAAAGCCCCAGAAGATCATATCTAAAGGGGCTCAATTAAAAATATTATAAATTTCTTATAGCATACCCGCCTCACTGGTAAACCGTAACACCTGAAAAGCTGACGCAAACACCACATTAGTTTTAAAATGACAATAGAATTCATTGCCCATTGGGTCAAACATACGTCGATTATATTGGTTTGAAACCTCGTGTAACTTTAGAAGATACTTTTCCACCTCGCCAGAAAACTCAATATCAGAACATGAATGAACATCTGAAGATATAAAGTTAACTACATCTCGGCTGTATAACTGATCAACTTCTAAGCTTTCAATGCTTATGGTAATACAGCGGCTATAGGTAGACTCATTGTGTAGAACGTTATAGATACCCTGCGGTAAAACCTCTTGCTGAATAAGAATACTAATATCTTGTTCAATGAGCGAAGCAATATCACTAACAGAACGATCTTTAGAAGCTCCCCAATGCTGTCCTATTTCAACTCTACGCTTTTCTATAGCATCACCCAAATTTTCCTTGTGAGGCTTCTCTGTAGGGTTGAAGAGATTTTTGTTAGCGTTAGCCTGAATTCTTTCGCGTGAAAGTTGTATTACATTATTAGTAGTCATTTCTGTAGTACCCTTATAGGTGAGTGCAGTATCTGCAATTTGGTTATTGATATTTTTTATTCTTGTATTTAAGTGCGTCTTATTTTATCGATCAAAGATACCTGTATTTCATCCCACTCAGGTTGCCATAGCCAAAGAACCATAGCAGCAACACAAAACAATTCGTGAAACTGAAAGCCATCCCATAGCAGATATAAGGCACTAAGAAATACAATTATTAAACGATTAAAATTATGAACAAGTAATTTCTCTTTAGCGGTACACATGGCAACCTCTGTAAATTTCATTAGAGATCCGATAAGCAAAAAAACAGCACTTGCTAAACTAACAAACGCAGTTGATAAAATTATGCAGTCTGATCTTCTTTGGTTGGTGCCTTGTGCGAGCATTAAAGTAGGTGTAATTTTCAGAATTGCTATTCATTGTTTTGGCTCCCTTGAGCGAGTGGGCTATGCCCGTTGTATTATTTATTTTACACTTCTAATTTTAGTTCAAAGCCCGATATTATCAAGTATATTTAGCTACTTTTAGTATTATTTTATAAAGATATTAATGAATTAAATTTCCAATGGGCAGACCTTCAAAATTGACACAAAACCACTCATTAATATCAAAACCAAAAATTACCCCTTTTATATTTTCGCTTTCCATTCTGTTAAAAACTGCTGAATCAATAATAGCTTTTTCAATTACTGTTAAGTTATAAAAGGACAGAAGTTCGAGAGCGGTTTTATATTGTTCATTAGATATTATATTTACAACTTCATCACGGATTTGTTCGACCCCAGTAAAACTTTTTTGTGTATCACTAAGCATAAGAGAATCCATTCAAAAAAAAAGCGCTTATCAGTAGTACAAAAAGAAAACCAAAGGAAGCTATAAAAACTCCCTTAAGTGGATAAAAAGACGTTTTTCGGATTAACTCACATGAACAAATATTTCAGCCATTTTAGTAATTTCAAAATTAACCTTTTTAGTAATGTCCTCTAGAGTACTATTTACATCACAAGAATCTCCATCATCGGTATAACCAACAATAACGGCATTACCCGCTAACGGCTGAAGATATTCTGGTATTTCAAAAAACGAATCAGTGTCATTTATCAAACCTTCATCATCCACATAGAGAACATCGGCCTTAGGTAAATAAGCGCCTACTGCAATGTTTCTGCAACGCGCACCTATTGCCTCCTTTATTGCCTTGTAATCATCACTTAATTGAATTTCGGTTACTGTACGAGCTTTCGAGTCAATCAATATAGCTTTAATCATAATAGTAATACCCTTTTGGGTGAGTTTTTAAAAAAGAGGGAGAAGAACCCCCCCCTGGCTTAGGCAATTTTTTTCAATTCAGGACGTTCTACATTCTGGCTTCCGTAAGTACCTCTTATATTATCCATTGTCCAATTGCCGCGAGCACTTGACTTCCAATCATCAGGACGGAAATACCACATTTTCTTTTTAGCTGCCCATCGATAACCATTTTCATTTGGTAATACCTTTTTACTATTTCTAAGGGTGTCTTTATGTGCCTTAGTATTTCCATCTAGCCAAACCCATGCGCCACAAATTTCAATAGTAATACCATCTAATGAAGTCGCCATTTGTAAAGCTTCAAAAAGAGCTTCTGCATAATTAAAAGAGGGCTTCTCAATGTTTCCGCTGTAGTCTTTTAGTGTTTCGTAAGCTTCATTAACTGACTTCATCATTTCTAGCCCTGCAGGGTTTCGATCAGGATGATACAAACTACATGCTTTACGATAAGCGGCTTTAACTATTTCAGGAGTTAGTTCACCAGAGATACTGAGAATATTTGCGGCATCTTGAATTTTCATTTTATTGCTCCTTTGAGCGAGTGGGTCAAACCCGTTTAACTAAATAATAGAGCCATTTTAAAGGAAAACCGCCATAATATCAAGTATATCTCATACATTAAACGAATAAAAACAGCTAGTTAACACTATGCTATTATCAATTCTGATTTTTTAAACAATGAGATTTAGATATTTTGACCGCTGCACAAAGTGAAGATAGCGGAGCGTTGCGCCCTGTCTTGGTGGCGCAGCCATAATTGTCCATTTTAGAAGACTGGTCTTGACCTTGATATTAGTAAGCGGAGCGCGCAGCTAGCCCTGATCGTCACCCGAAGGGACGAAACCCAGAGCGAAGCGGCCTATCGGGGTTCGGTGGAGCGCAGCGGAGTAGAGCAGGTTCCCGGCTTCAAAAACACCACACTGTTAGAAAGAAACCATAAATTATTTAAGGAAGATATTAATGACTCCTGGCTAGCTTTCGATTTCTTTATAACCGCTAATCATCTACTCGATTGGTATTACCCAGCAGATGCAAATAACAAGAAGAAAACCAGAAAACAAAAGAGGAATATAAATCGTCTCAAAAATAAGCATGTGATATTACAAATCGTCAACCATATAGCAAATGGAGCCAAACACTTTGTAGTAACAAATGAGCATAATCAGTCAGTAGAAAGTATCGAGTCAGGAAAGATAAAATTCTTTAAACCAATAGATGAAAAAGGAAGATTAACGGCAACAAACCCCAAAACAGGATTACGCATAAACCTAGATAGAGAAGCAAAACACAAGTACGGAAAATATATTTACGCTCATGACCTGGCAGATAAACTAATAGAATTTTGGAAAAAGCAGCTAGCCGATAAATAAATGAGAACAGAATGATAAAAAGTGGAAAGAGTGGGGCGTTAGCCCCATATATTTTTTAAGCCACTTTTAGACTTTCAAGCTGAGCTTCAAGTTTACTCATTTCAGGCGTTAAGAGAAGATCCGCCAGTTTGAAGAGTTGCGAAGCAGTAGAACGAATACCGTCTGTAGTTTTTTGCATTTTTCCTAATACCACGGCACGGCCTTCCCACATAGTTGATAACTTATCTGGATCTAACCTGTTTAAGCATTCTATTTTCCCCCATGGGAAACTCTCAACACTCACTAAGCTATGATCGGTAGGTAACAACCGGCGACCAAACATACCAAGTGCTTCCAGAAAAACAGCGTGACCGATGACCATTTCATTTCTAACGTCCCAAGGCAGTAATTTATTAGTAAGCATCAGCTCCCAATTTGGAATATGAGTTTTACACTCCACAAAGAATTTTATAATTACGTTTTCATAAGAGAGCAGGGCACCACCTGGTAATGAAGCAATATTTTTTTCGGTAATACCTGTAAGCTGACTAATGAATTTTTTGAATGAGATGATCGACCATAATTTCAGGGTTTTATTCCCTATGCTGTTTTTTTCAAAGTCGATTCGTCGGTGTATCTCTGGCATAGCATCAAGAACAGAAAGCACCCAGGCATTAAATGGATTTCGCTTGTCGTATAGCATGCTGATCGCTGAAGAGGGTTTTTTCGAACAGGTATTAATATCAGCAAACATTTGCTGTGATCGCTGTAGGCCATGATCAAAAAACAGAGTTACCGCCACTGTTTCATCTTTTAATTCAGGATTACGTTTTAAAGCGTGCTCAATTCCTTTTCTACGGTGCTGACCATCATTTATTAATAACGTTGCATCAAATGGAATATTTAACACGCCGAGCCGGTCACTAGCCCCTCTCACCGCACAAGGTTCAAAAAACATTTCCGATGAAACACTGGCCGTAAGGGCAGGTAAAACATAATCATTCAAATTTGATGCGATATAGTGCCCTATGCCCTGCGCATGTTTTTCATTTAATACCCTTTGTGCTCTGAACTCTGCAGGGATTACCTCATCATCAAATACAAACAGTTT